>Ga0316206_1000288_pt1 | contig 78893 bp, 85 predicted proteins | sample 6monthpyrite_MG_FD_204942 | JGI IMG/M metagenome (GOLD analysis project Ga0316206, IMG submission 204942) | Microbial mat bacterial communities from mineral coupon in-situ incubated in ocean water Damariscotta River, Maine, United States -... | ecosystem: Environmental > Aquatic > Marine >...
GTAAAATGGATGAACGAAATATCTTATTAAATAATCTAACAATAAAATCAACAAGGACAATTTACTCAGTGGGCAAAATACGCCCACTGAGTAAATTGCCTGTTATTTAGGCGTTATACAACATTAGAAATGATATTTTACTTTTAATTAAAGGGGGTATAAAACAGATCCAACACTAATACTATAAAAATAATCTCAACATAAAATTTATAAAAAATAATAAAAGGATATAAATAATGAAGTTACATCATAATCGTTTAATTTTTGGAATAATGATTTTAGCATTTTCTGGACTTCTTAATGCGCATACAGCTACATATAAATTGAAAAATCAAGGATGTTATAAGAACCTTGATGTTACTATAAATGATAAATCGGCTAATGGCTCAGTAAAGATTAATATTGGTTATCGAGGTTTTGCTGCAACATATGCGAGTTGCAATATCTCAGGTGCTGGGAGCTCCTGCGATGGCTCATCTATCAATTCAAGTGCGCCTGGCTTAGCCATTAGAGGAAATTTTAACTGGGACAGTAGCACTAATCTTATAATGTTTAATGGTAGAGCTATTTATGCGAAGTGTGCTGAAGTGGAGTTTATAAATGCACCAATGGGCATTGTTCATTAAATGGTATAACAAATCGTTAAAATCCGCATAGCTTTCAGCCATGCTTGGACCTTCGCTGCGATGCAGCGAAGGCCATTTAACTTTACGTTAGCGGTAATAAAAACAAAAAATAAATCGCCTGAAATAAACATTATTTAATTATTTTCAGTCGGTAATAAATCAAAGCCGCCCGAAGGCGGTGAAAATAACAATGTAGCCAAAGTCATACGGCTCATAATCCTCTAACCGGCTGATGCCGTGGAATAAAATAGGTGATTTAAACAAGGAAAGTATTTTGGTAAGCTTTAGCAATATAACAACAATAACGTTCAGCGCTAACAAGCACTTCAAGCTGACCCACTGGGACGTAGCACCTCTTAAAAATATGAGTGCATCAGCAATAATAAACAATCAGGCTTCCCCGTCAATTGGCCGTGGGCAGCTTAAGTAAACGTTAGGTTGTCGTAAAAATGAGTATAAAGCGCATAACAATACTTCTTGGTTTAAGCTCACTCTTACTAGTGTCTTTTTTCATGGCACACAATTACTTTCGCCCTTCAATATCACCAGTAGAGTCTCTGCCATTATTTTTTTTAGTTATTTCGGTTGTTTTTGTAATTTACTACGCTATTCGTAATAAAGAAGAAAAATTAAATGAATTCATTGGTTACTCTAAATATATAGATAAAATACTGGCAATAATTTACTTAGGAATGTCAATATTCATCACATTTTCGCAATGGCTTGGTGCTGAGCTATACACTTCTGTTATTGGCTTTATTGCGCTATTTGCGTATGCAGCTAATGAGTTACCAGTCTCAGGTATTAAGGTATTCAAAACTAAAATATTTAAAATGCTGTATCTTCCTTGTTTAATTATTATGGCTATCGGAATAATTTCGGGCATACTATACAATGCAACCTAACAAATACATCAAGTCGTTCGCTATCGCTCACTGGGACGCTCCGCTGCGACGCAGCTCCGCGCCCCTTATGTAGGCGTTAGGCATATAAAAACATATGATCACCAAAGAACATATACTATCTGAAATTTTTCGAACCGCTAATGAGAATAATGGTAAAGCATTAGGAGTCCAGCGTTTTGAAAATGAAACAGGTATAAAACAATCAGATTGGTATGGTAAGTATTGGAGTCGCTGGGGTGATGCTCTCGAAGAGGCAGGTTTCACAGCCAATAAATTAAACGATGCTTATGATATTAATCATATCCGTGAAAAATATGCATTTTTAGTTCGAGAACTTGGACACATTCCGGTAATTGGCGAAATCAGAATGAAAGCAACAAATGATAAATCATTTCCTAGCCACACTGTTTTTACTAGGTTGGGAAAAAAAGATCAACTGATAGAAAATGTAGCTAATTACTGTAAAGAAAAAAACGAATGGAATGATGTTTATAAAATTTTAAGTAAACACAAACCAAAAGATGCAAAAAACACACAACCAGATCAAGAAGAAGTTAATTATAAAGATGGTTTCGTGTATTTAATTAAAAGCGGCCGATACTATAAAATAGGTATGACTAATGACCTACATAGGCGAACTCGTGAAATTTCTATAGAACTCCCTGAAAGATCAGAAACTATTCATTCAATCACAACAGATGATCCGTCGGGAATAGAAGCTTATTGGCATAAGAGGTTTTCTTCAAAAAGAGTAAATGGCGAATGGTTTAGTTTAACGCCCTCTGATATCAAGGCATTTAGGCGCAGGAAATTTATGTGAAGTTAACTAATTTAAAAAGCCTAACAATAAAATCAACATGGACAAAATAAAGCATTGCTCGTTCCTCGCAACACTTTATTTTGCCAGTTATTAAAAACGTTAGGGCACTACAAAACACATGGAAATGGTAATTGAAAAATTAAATAATTGGCTCAATGAAGTAAGAGCGCAATTGACGGAATCTCCAAAAAACATTGAACTGCATGAATTGGCTAGTCAAATTGACTTAGCTATTCAAAATATACAGTTATGTGAAAAATATGGAATACTTCCAAAATCAATCATCAAGCAATTACCTGCGCAATTATGTAAATCTCAAAGTTCTGATTATCGGATACTTGAAGATTTAGAATCAGAAAATAGAGAGCAATGGATTGAGGTTTCAATAAATAGTGAACCAATAAGGTTGAATGATGGTGATTTGGTTATTCAGCCCTAACAATCAAATAAACTCGGACAATTATCTCAGTGGGCAAAACCAGCCCACTGAAATAATTGCCGGTTATTAAAGCGTTAGCGGTATTAAAAACAAAAATAAAAAGCACAATAAATAATTTGTAGTCGTTTTCAGTCGGTAACTAAACAAAGCCGCCTGAAGGCGGTGAAAGCATACAGGAAGCCATAGTCATACACACCATAATCCCCTAAGCGGCTGATGCCGTGGAATAAAAAAGGTGTTTTAAACAAGGAGGTTTATTTGGTATGCTCTTACAATATAAAAATAATAATATAAGCGCTAACAAGCACTTAAAGCTGACCCACTGGGACGTCGCACCTTTTAAATTTATGGGTACAGAAACAACAATAAATAATCAGCTCTCCCGCCAATTGGCCGTGGGCGCTTAAGTAAACGTTATACAGATAATGGAGGGCTCAGTGGAACTTAAAGATTTTGTCAAAGAATCGTTAGTCCAAATAATTGGCGGAGTGTCAGAGGCACAAAAAGAAATAGCTATGCTTGGCTGTGGTGAGATATCTCCAGCTATCGGAAGTAAGTGGGCTGATGCCGGTCAAGTATTTAGTCCGAATGGTATGCCAATTCACAATGTGTCTTTTGATGTTGCTGTTGGCGCAAAGGAAAAAACAGGAACCAAAGGAACTATTGGGGTGATGGTTTCAGTTCTCAAGCTAGGAGCACAAGGTGAGTCACAGGAAAGCTCGTCAAATGATTCAAGGATTAAGTTTACTGTGCCAATTACTTTGCCGCAGATGAAGAAATAACCACTGAAGGAGATGATATATGTTCGGCAACCTTGTTAATAATGTCCAGCTCAAAGAGCTTATCAAAGCAAAAGTTATAGAAATAAGCGGATGGGAAGATAAAAATCTTTCTCTGGTGCATTACACGTTACACCCAGAAACAATTAAGGCTAGACAGCCAGATGGAAAATGGATGACTGTTCATAATTTCAATGAAGACAGCAACCCATATAAAGTAGAGCCAAATGACTACGTAATAGTCACCATTAAAGAAAAAATAAAATTAAACAGCGATTACATCGTAGGTGAATTCAGGCCTGCCTCGAACTTGATTGAGGATGGATATGGTCTTACTAGCGGTAAAATCGACAAACGATACGGAACTTCAAACAAAGAGGTAGTTGTGTTTGGGATGAAGAATCAGCTCAATACACACAATGAAATTAAAAATAATATGCGTATCGCGCACGTAGCATTTTTTGATCTAAGAGGAGTTTCTGGCAAGCCTGGTGATGTGTCTGAAGAAGAATATTTACGAAGGGCCCTGCGAATAGTCAAAAGCGCATATGACGATGGTCCTAGGTATGAGAGTTAACATGTATAACAAACGCATCCAGCCGACGCCAAAATGCGGCGCGGCTGATACGAAACGTTAGGCTAATAAATTAAGAGCGTAAAAACAAAAAGAAGGTGTAATGCACCCTGGTAGGCTTAAGGGAAATAATTCAAATGATAAGCATAGATAAAGTAATTTCACATATACCAACAAATGATCTCAGAGTTACGCAGGAGTTCTTTGTTACTAATTTTGAATTTACTACAATCGTTGAAACTGATAACTATATAGAGCTAAAGAATTCCAGCTTCACCTTAGGCCTATTAGTTGCAGGTAAAAAAATAAATGGGCAAAGTATTTATTTTCAAGTAAGTAATATCGAATCTGTTTGGCAAAACATTAAGCCAAATGTAAGTAACTACAAACATAAAGAACTATTTACGCAAGATTATGGCATGAAAGAATTTCACGTTATAATCCCAGAAACAGAAACTTTACTTATGGTTGGCGAACCTACAAATGCCTAACAAAGCATTCAAGACGGAAAAATGTGAGTGAGCACCACATTTCCCGCTTAATACGACATTAGGCATCTTTATAAAAGGACTTATATGGTAATTACAGCCACACAAATAAAAATAAAAAGCATTCTTGGCTTCATTCGTTTTATCCCAAGAATACGAAATATTAAATCTCAACTTAGTGAAGTCGATGGCTTGTTATTTATAGAGTTCAATGGGCTCCGCACACTTACAGGCTGGGAAAGTTATGAAGCTATGAGGGCATTCCGTAGTAACGGGCATCATCTTGACGCAATGAAAAATGTAAAGCATATTGGTAAGTCGAAGAGCATTACTTGGGAAGCTCAATCTAAACCTAACTGGAGTCGAGTCAAAGAAAAGCTAAGTGAGGCACAGTTTAATGCCTAACAAGCAAGTCAAGCTCGTTCGCTTGTCGCTCTCTTGGACAACCAAAAGCCGTGTTCCACACGTCATTTGGTCGCCACTTACTTAAGTCGTTAGGCATTCAGCGTTTATCCTTAAGCCAACTTAGCAACAAGATCGGCAACTGCGGCATGTGCTTCGTTAAGTGATTTAATATGTCGTTGATCACCAAACTCTTGATATTCAGAACGAATTTCATAGAATTTTTCTACGCCGAGATACTTACTCGCCACTTCAATATGCGGCCCCAAATGATTCAGTGCTTCCCTGATACCACCTACGTGAAATCCAAACTCACCACAGGATGAAATAAGCACCATTGTTTTTCCTGACATGATTGGCTCTAAAGGAAAGTCCCCACGACTTAAATCAAAAGAGAACGTTTTGTTTACCCTTATCACTTGGTCAAACCATGCCTTTAGTGCTGCAGGCATACCATAGTTATACATAGGGGTTGAGAGTAATATAATGTCGGCTCTTATCACTTCATCGATCAATTCATCAGACAGAGAAACTAAAACACTTTGCTCATCTGGAGTAAACACCGCAGCAATCCATGCTTCATTAATAAAATCAGGTGGGTTTTGCCCTATGTCACGATAAATAACTTTAACGTTAGGATTTTTGCATTCCCATTGCTTTCTAAATTTATCGGCAAGCATTCTTGATATTGAATTATGACTCGACCTTAATCTATCAAATGCCCGTGCACTTGTGTCTATGTGTAGTATTGTTGGCATAGAATCCACCTTAACATTATGTTTAATTGATTTAACGAGACACAACAATGTAGTTAAAATGACATCTTGACAAACGATCATTATTTCTCTATAGATGATTTAAATTCATCTATAGGTTTTAATATGTTTGCTCATTTACCTCAATTAAACAGCGTCAGAGTATTTGATGCTGCAGCAAGACTGACAAGCTTTAAGGAAGCAGCTTTGGAGTTAAATGTGACCCCAACTGCGGTGTCCCATCAAATACGAGGTTTAGAAGAGAAGCTTGGAACCTTACTTTTTGAACGAAAAACACGGTCAATTATATTAACTCCCGAGGGGGAGAAACTTGCACAGATTGCATACAATTCTTTGCAACAGATTGCTGACGTTTTTGAGGAAATATCAGGTACCCAAACTGTGCTAACAGTATGTACAACCACATCTTTTGCTGCCTTGTGGCTAATTCCAAGACTCGGTAGCTTTCACAGTCGTCATGCCGAGATTCAAGTTGTGGTTAAAACTGGCGAGCGGCTTGAAGACTTACAAAAAGATCGACGAATAGATCTAGCGATACGGTACGGACAGTTCGATGCAAACAATGAAAATGCAACTAAACTAGTGACTGAAAGTTTTGGTATGTACGCAACAAAGCAATATCTGCAAGATTGCTCGTCCATTGTGGATGCTACTTTGATAGATACAACATGGCAAAATCCAAGCTTACAGCCTATATCATGGAAGCAATACCTTCAGTATAAAAATACTGAAAAAAAGGAATTGAAAATCCGTTACTATGATCAGGAACATCACGTTCTTCAAGCCGCGTTAGCGGGTCAGGGAATTGCACTTGTCAGTTCGTTGTTAGCTCAAACAGCGTTGCAACAAGGATGGCTGGAAAAACACCCAGAAGGTGAATCTCTAGAAGGATTGACGTATTACATGTTGGCCACAGCGCGTAATGAACATAGCCTGAAAGTTAGAATGTTTCGAGAATGGTTGATTGATGAGTTTGCGACCGATGCCTAACAAATGGTTTAACAAGGACAATTTTTTCAATGCGCAAAAACCCACGCATTGAAAAAAATCGCCTGTTAACCAAAGCGTTATGCCTAAAATGAATTCAAAAACAACCATGGAGGAATGGCTTAAAGAGGTAGAAGAATCGCTATCGAAAGCACTTTATGCTTCAAATGATGGATCTGTACCGTTACAAAATGTATATATGTTGGCGCCAATTATCTATTCAGAAAGGCAAAAAACCAATAATGAATCATTAATTCAAGAAATGATAGAAGCTAATGACAGGCAGGTAGCAGAAGATTATTCTCATGATGAGAAATCGAAAGACCAATATAAGTTTCATTATGTTTCTTCTTACCTTTTTTGCTTCGTTGTGGCCGGAAAGATAGATGAATTTAGATATGATAAAATCATGGAACATGTGAACAATCATATGGATTTATTTACTGATGACTACGGCATTGAATAAAGTGCATCTAGTTCATGGTAAGAATTATAAGGACAGATAAATAAATTGTTCAAACGACAGCATAACAAGGCATTTAAGCCGGAAAAGCAAAAGCGTGCACCACATTTGCAGCCGCTGCGCTCAGGAAATGTGCCGCCCACTTTCACTTTCCGCTTAATGCGACGTTAGCACAATAGATTAAGAGCATGAGTAAAAAAAGAAAATCAACAAATATGTATGCTGCAATATCAATTGTTTCTGCAGTATTTTTTATGTTTTTCGTTGGCTTCTCAGTTCTTACTGAAAAAATACCACCCTTTATATTTCTTCTGTATCTATTAGGCAGTATTTTAAGCTTTATAATGTACGCAATGGATAAATCAGCAGCAAAAAAAGGTGCGTGGCGCATACAAGAAAGTACATTGCATTTGGTGTCGCTTGTAGGAGGCTGGCCAGGTGCAATTATTGCACAACAAGAACTAAGGCATAAAACCCAAAAGCAATCATTTCGCGCAGTGTTCTGGGTAACAGCAATAGTAAATAGTAGTGCATTATATTGGGTGTTCACACCAAATGGTGCTGCTACACTACAATCATACATGGATAAAATCGCATGAATGCTAACAAGGCATTTAAGTCGGAAAAGCAAAAGCGTGCACCACATTTGCAATCGCTGCACTCAGCAAATGTGCCGCCCACTTTCACTTTCCGCTTAATGCGACGTTAGCCGAAAAATGAGGAGTCACACATGATCGAACCAAAAAGCTCATTTCCTGTATTTACGGTGGAGGATCTCGATGCAGCGAAATCCTTCTACACAGAGAACTTTGACTTTGATGTTGTCTTTTCGGGGGATTGGTACATTCACTTGGTTTCGAAGTCGGGCGTTCAGGTGGGTTTTCTGTTGCCAGATCAACCCTCTCAACCACCAATATTTCAAAAGCCATACGTTGGTGAAGGCGTTATTTTCAGCTTGGAAGTAGAAGACGCAGATACCGCTTTCGCAGTAGCAAAAACTAAATCACTCAACATCGTGCTTGAGTTGCGGTCCGAGGATTGGGGGCAACGTCACTTCTGCATCCAAGACCCGAACGGGGTTTATTTGGACATTGTTCAGTCTTTTGAACCGACCGAAGAATATCAGAGTGATTATGTTTCGGAATAAGAGCCTCACAGACCTCAGAAATATCGGCAAGAAAATTGCCGGTCGGTTGAATGAAGTCGGGATATTTTCCGAAGACAATTTAAGGCGAGTTGGTGCTGTTGGCGCACATCGCATGATCAAGGAGAGGTATCCGGATGAGACATTGCCGGTCTGTTACTACCTGTATTCATTTGAAGGGGCTTTGAATGACGAGCATTGGGATGAAATCGGTGAGCACAGAAAACAGCAGCTCAAGACACAAATCGGCTAACAAGGCGCTGCACCGGACGGCAATTCCGCTGCGCTTCATTGCCGCCGGTGAGCTTTGACGTTAGGTGCGCGAAGCCGGCAATCAATCGAGATATAAATTAAATTATGAGTGATCTGGAAAGTATAGGGTATAGCGACTGGTTTGCGAGTCGAGTAGATGCTGAGAAAGTTGGCGTTCATGGATTGGCTCGAATTGTTTCTGTGCATAAAGACAGCTACACAGTATCTAATGGAGGAGAGGAAGTATTTGCTGAATTGTCAGGAAACCTCCTTCACTGTGCCGAATCTGCCAGTGATCTTCCTACTACGGGTGACTGGGTATATGCGGATTTTTATGATGATGATACTCATGCCATCATTTATGGTGTCTTACCTAGAAAAACACTTTTGAAGAGAAAAACGGCTGGAAAATTGGTTGATTTCCAGTTGATAGCTGCAAATATTGACGTTGCTTTCATTGTTCAGTCATTGAACGATAATTTTAATTTGAGAAGATTGGAGCGCTATTTGGTTATGGTCAATGAAAGTGGGATTGAACCTATCATTCTCCTGAGTAAGTGTGACCTTATCCCTAAAAAGCAGGTTGAAGAAATTAAGGAAACAGTTAAGGGTATTGCTCCTCAAATTACCGTGATTGAATTTAGCAATTTGAGTCGAGAGAATGTTGATTCAGTTACTAGCTCATTAAATAGCGGTTCTTCTTATTGCTTGTTAGGTTCATCTGGTGTTGGTAAAACTACCTTGCTCAATAGAATAATCGGTAATGATAAATATGAGACTAAGTCAGTTAGTAAAATACAAAGCAAAGGGCGGCATACTACAACAAGCCGTCAATTAGTTCGGTTAGAAAGTGGGGCAATGATAATTGACACTCCAGGAATGAGAGAGATTGGTAGTATGTCAGTGGACGACGGCCTAGATGAGACTTTTTCAGAAATAGTGGATATTTCTCAGAGCTGTAAATTTAGTAATTGTTCCCATACAAACGAAAAAGGCTGTGCAATCCTATACGCTATAAAGGTTGGTGATCTGTCCGAACAACGTTATCAAAACTATCTAAAGATGAAGAAAGAGTCAGAATTTAATCAAATGTCTTATTTGGAAAAGAGGAATAAAGACAAGAGCTTTGGAAAAATGGTTAAATCAGTGATGAAGAACAAGCAGAGGTAATGCACCTAACAATTGCATAGAGTCGGACACACCTCCGCAGTGTTTCGTTTGTGGCTCGATGCCACAAGCCTCACACGGCTACGGCGTGCCGCTCATGCAGGGCGTTAGCCGCTATATAGCCTGAAGCAGCGATACAACTCCAAGAGGAGAGAAGAAAAATGAAACGTAGAGGTTTCTTAAAAGGCGCAGGTGTTGTTACAGTCCTGGTAATGGGTGGGCTTGTTTGGCGATCTTCCAGCCAGGGGGTGTTTAGTACAGGAAAAGGCCCTGCATACGAGCCATGGAAAAATTGGCGCGAGGATGAAAGTGAAGGCGCTTTGGGTCTTGTGCGCGCAGCAATTCTTGCAGCTAGTCCACATAATACTCAACCTTGGCTATTTCGGTTAACCGAAAACAGTATCGACATGTTCGCTGATACTAATCGGAATATTGGAGCCATCGACCCTTATCTTCGAGAGATGTATATCGGTATGGGTTGTGCCTTAGAAAATCTACTGTTAGCGGCTAATGCCAGAGGATATTCCTATCAGTTAAAAATCATGCCAAATGCTACTGACGCCAGTCACGTAGCCGAAATCAAGTTAACATCATCATCAGTTTTACGATCCAAGTTGTATGATGCCATACCTAATCGACATACCAATCGCGGACCCCACGATATGCAATACAAGATCTCACAGGATACACTTAATACATTAGCGTCAATTTCGTCCGATATTCCGGAAGTCACTGTTTTGTGGCTTACCACAGAAGCAGAACGCCGCAAATTCAGTGATCTTAATGCAGATGCCACAGCAGCTTTAATTGCCGATGAAGAGCAGTCAAAAGCCAGTTACAGTTGGGGGCGCATGAAGTGGGATGAAGTCCAGCACTATCGGGACGGCGTCACCATCGATTCCTTTCCGATTTCCCCTGCCTTTCGAGCGGTCACGAAAATACTCCCGACCCTATCAAGAGAAACTGCCGATAAGTATTTTCTGGATGCGATGAAAGGGCTTTACGATACTACTGATACATTTGGAGTCATTGTCGTCCGTAATAATCGAGATAATGCCCAGCGGGTACTAGGAGGAAGAGTTTGGCAGAAAATGCATTTGTTAGGTACAACGCTAGGCCTTGCGATGGCTCCAGTCAATCAAATTCCCGAGCGAATTGACAGGGAAGACAGCATTGGTAGTAAACCCTATTTTGGTCAAAAGCTACAGGAACTTATTGCTTTCAATGGTGGGCAAGCCCTTATGCCATTCCGTGTTGGCCACCCAACTATAGATGCACTCACCAGCCCGCGACGATCTGCAATGGATGTGCTTATTTAACATGAATGATAATCGTAAAGTACGGTTAACAAAGCGCTCCAACCGACCTTCTGCGTCGGCGGCTGAGCTAGGTCGTTAGAGCAATATAAAATGAATCGTACACAATTTACGAATGCATCACTTGTATATGGCTCTTTTATTGCATTAGCAGTAACTCTTTTTTTTATTTTCATTAAAGGAATAGCGGAAAATAATATTCTTTGGTACATAGTAGTCTTATTTATTCCTGGTAGTATTGCTTCATATATATCCGCTCATATACTGCATAAAAGAATTATTCAACGTTATAAAGCTAATAAAAATACCTGGTTAAGCGCCTTTTATTATATTTTTTTGGCTTTTCTAATATTTGGCTTTATTAGTACTTTATTAAGCGGCATATATGAGCCATATAAAGCATTTAGAGATATACAAAGCTTTCTGATTATGTCATTTTCATTTGGAATTATGGCCTTCATTGTTACTAGTTTAGTATCAGTGCCATTAGGGTTCTATATTATTAATAAGCATATATGCTCTAACAAACAGTTCAACATGGTCTCCGGCGCTGACGCGCCTCCGCCAGTTAACTGAGCGTTAGCATTTTGAGAAGTTGAAGGAGCATCATCTTGAAACAATGGTATGAGCAGCTTTTCGAGAATTACAGCAAAAAATACGATGAAGAATCATTCACCCAAGGTACAATGGGTGAGTGTGATTTTATCGAAAATGAAATAGAGCATATTAAGTCCACTAAAATATTGGATATCGGTTGCGGAACCGGAAGACACTCTATTGAGCTTTCTAAAAGAGGATATTCTGTTGAAGGTATAGATTTATCTCAGTCGCAAATCAGAAGAGCCATAGAAAAATCAAAAGAACAAGAATTGAAAATCAATTTTAGTGTGGCTGATGCCCGAAACTTAGAGTACGAGTCGGAATTTGATCTTGTGATTATGATCTGTGAGGGTGGGTTCTCTCTCATGGAAACAGACGAAATGAATTATCAGATTCTGAGAAATGCATCGAAAGCACTAAAATCAAAAGGTAAGTTGATATTTACTACACTGAATGGGTTATTTCCTCTGTTTCACTCCGTAAAGGACTTCATAAACGCAGGAGCAGAAAAGGGTTCCACTTCTGGAAACACATTCGACTTAATGACATTTCGAGATTGCTCAGTGTATGAAACGGAGGATGATTCAGGAAACAAATTATCGCTAAATTGTAATGAGCGATACTATGTACCTTCGGAAATGAGTTGGTTGGTAAAGTCTGTTGGTTTTACCAAGGTGGATATATACGGAGCCAAACTTGGTAAGTTTTCGAGAGCCGATGCTTTAACCACTGAGGATTACGAAATGTTAGTAATCGCGGAGAAATAAAAATGCTAACAAAAGGCTCCAAGGGACTTGCCTCCGCGGTGCTTGATTTGTGCTTGAATAGCACAAAACGATCCCCACTCCGGCAAGCCCCTGAGCCTAGGCGTTAGGTTGCACTAATATGAATCGAATAATAATAGGAATCATTATTGCGCCATTGATTTGGCCGTTTTTTGAGGTATACATTGCAGGAGTAATGTATATTTTAATGACTGGCACAACAATCGAACTTAGTTGGAATGTAGGATTTCACAATTTACATAGGTATTGGTGGGGTTATGGATTGATGGTCTTCTGTGGTATCCCTCTCATTTTTATATGTAAAAAATATCATTGGCATAAACTTTGGCATTTTCTACTTGGCGCTGGCTTACTCGGATTAATTGCGCCAGTATTATATTGGGTCGGGAGCGCTATTGTATTTCAACCACAAGATGCGTCGGTAACATCTCTAGTTAGATTAGTTATGATGGGAACGCATACATTGTTTTCTGGTGCCATTACTTTAATGCTTGTATTTTTATTATTTTGGTTTATTTCGGTTAAAAACAACGAGTGGTATACAACCTAACAATACGCTCAAATCGCATGGCTTCCAGCCCTGCTCGGACTGAACTTACCCCGAAATAATTGACACCATATTATGCCGCCTGTTTTTCACATAATACTGGTGTTAAATATTTTAGGGTATGGTCAGCAAAACTCGTCCATTGAGTAAATTGCCTGTTATTTAGACGTTATGCCTATTAATAAAAAACATGAGGGAATATAATGAGAATTAATTTATTTTTAGGACTTATGTTGCTTTCACAAGTCGCTATTGCAGAATCTCTGGTAAGTAAAATAATTACCATAGACCAAGGTAAGAAAGAGACTATTAAAATAAAGACAACAAAAGCAGTAAGCGTTAATGTGTCGTTTTCAGATACTCCTTTTGAAAAAACATTAGAATGTGGCAGTTGTTTACATTTATCGCATCAGTTGGCTGATGGGCATATCAACCAGACAAATTCATCAAATTATGGCACTGGATTTATTAAAGTACTGCCAGAGAATGAGAGTGTCATAATTATTGTAAAACATGATTATGGTATTCCTAAGAATATTAAAGTTGAAATTGATACGGTTAAATAATAAAAATGCATGTGGCTCATGGTTATTTCATGAAGGACGGATAAATAGTATGTACAAACGACAGCATAACAAGGCATTTAAGCCGGAAAATCGTAAGAGTGCACCACATTTGCACTCGCTGCGCTCATTGCAAATGTGCCGCCCTCTTACGCTTTCCGCTTAATGCGACGTTATGTGAAATGTCTACTTAATTAATTTCATGGAAAGGACTATGCGTATATTACTCAGTTTAAGCATTCTATATATTATCTGCTACATTTGCTCAGGTGTTGCTCTGTTCTTACTATCTGGCGGAGCAAAAATGGAACAGTGGTATTTTCAAGAATTTACAATAATAACAGCTATAGGGGTAGGCTACTTTATAGCCACTTACTTATTGTTTTTACTTTTACGAGCTTCGCTGAATAATATTTTATGCTTCATAATTTATTTTGTGATTATTATTTTACTATTTATCCCAGTAAATGCGCTCCCATTAATGGAAATAGAGGGTAAAAAAACGTTTGCGCTAACCGCGCTTCTTGTAAGCTCGTTTATTGCATATAAAAACAAAATGAAAGGTGTATTGCTATTTATGTATTTAGGCTCAATTGGCTTTGTCGCCTATATAATAACTGCATCCAAGAATATTGGTAATTTACTAGCATTACCGACACTTTACTTTTATCCTTTGGGTATAATAGCAGTAATACATATATTAATGACTCATGTAATAATAAATAAATATAGTGTAGATACTGAAAGCACTAGAATCACATAACAAGACCTTCAACCGGACAAACAAGACATCGCTCCTTTCGTCGCGATGCATGTTTGCCCGTTAAGGCAACGTTAAACGGCAATAAAAAATGAAGAATTCCATTCTAAGCAAATGGGGTGTAACCTTTTTAATACTATATTTGGTGTTATGCTGGTTCGCAGAAAAAGATATTTGCGGGCCTTTGTTTGAAGGTTGCTGGGGCATATATGTGCTAGGAATGAATATTCCAGCAATGTTTTTAATAGACTTTGTATCACCTTGGCCTATAGACAATTATGAATTGCGAGTGCTATCTGTTGTCATTACATCATTAGTGATATATTTCCTGATATTTTTTATTGAAAGATTTATACAAAAAAAACGAAATTTCTAATAAGACAAATCACCAAGGATCGTCAAAGATAATTATGGACTGGTATAGAAATTTTAAAAGCAAAACTGGAATTACTCTTTGCCTTGTCTATCTGATTTTTACAATATTTTGTGTCGTAGGATACAGTCATCGAACAGATATGAGCTCAGTTATTGCACTTTTACCAACATTACCTATGTTGTTTCCTGTGCTTACTATTCTGGATTTTTCAGATATTAATATTAGGCCAGTTTCGTGGTGGTTATACTCTTTATCTATAATTATGACTACAGTTTTTTTATATTTTATGGGTTTCTGGGTAGAGAAAATCATCAAGCGATTTACAATTAAATAAATTTCTAACAATATAAATCAACATGGAACGTTAGAAGCATTGCATCAAATACACGCAACACTTTTGACGTGCAGTTGTTGAGACGTTAGGCACACACTCAAATCCATTTTATTTTGGGGGATGACATGTCAGCAAAGACGGTTAATGAAGAGGCAGCTCAAACAGTATCCCCTCGCCAATGGATCAGATTAGTTCTGGTGCATCTCCTAATCCCGCTGATTTTATTCATATGCGGTGGGGACCTCGGCTGGTGGCATGCGTGGCTATATTCCATGCTGATCTTGGCCGCTGGTATTGGAGGGCGCATTTGGGCGGAAAAACGACATCCCGGATTAACGGCCGAAAGACAAAATATTGAAAGTATCCAAAACGCAAAAGCCTGGGACAAAGTGCTTGCTCCACTGATGGCGGTGAGTGTCGGGTTTCCTATGGTCATTGTAGCAGGGCTGGACCACCGCTATAACTGGTCCACCGAATTTCCGCTATGGATCATCGTGTTTGGTTTCATTTTGATCTCGCTCGGATACGCTTTCGCTGCATGGGCATTTGCAGAGAACCGCTTTTTCTCCAGCGTGGTGCGCATTCAGACGGATCGAGGGCATGTGGTGTGTGACAGTGGCCCGTACCGGTTTGTACGGCATCCGGGTTATGCAGGAATTATTCTTGCACAGTTCGGTATTGTTCTTGCTCTGGGCTCGGTATGGACACTGATTCCTGCAGCGGTAGCATCAATCATCGCCGTGATTAGAACTGTACTTGAAGACCAGACTTTACAGGAAGAGTTACCGGGCTATCGAGACTATGCACGACGCGCGCGCTATCGGTTGATTCCTGGGATATACTGAGAGGCCTGAGTGGTGGATGACTCAGATCTGAGATTGAGGTCCAACCGGGAGAGTTGCGTGCCACCTAGCAAGGGCGTTCAAGTGGGCTCAATGCCGCCAACGTTAGAGTAAAAGGAAAACCCTATGAGTAGTGTCGCAGAAATACCAATAAATCATCATTTAGGTATGTCGTATAATGAGAATACCAATTCATTATATTTGCCAGACACCGATGTAACTAAAAATAACTTTGGCCAAGTAAGCTTTTGTGCTCAATTCACACTTGCTGAATCAGCATCGGCTCAATTTTTATTTGAAAAGCTGGGAATGAATCTCGAACAGGATCTCCCCACATTAAGAAAGGCAACTACAAAATTTCATAAAGCAACAAATGGTAATTCATTATGTAATTTAATATCCCTTGAACATACAAAAAATGAATTTCAGACGCTATTAAATAATAAAGGTAAAATATTAACAACAATCAATGTTGAAGTTGTCTCAGAAAATAATATAAAAGCACTTACAGGTAGTTTTCAATGGCTAATCCTAAGAAAACCTTAACAAGCAAGTCAAGCTCGTTCACTTGTCGCTCTCTTGAACAACCAAAATCCGTGTTCCACACGTCATTTGATTGCTACTTACTTAAGTCGTTATGTATTGTTAAGCTCAATAATATTCGTTAAATATATTAAGTAGCATAACCTAGTTAAGGAGGACATAAATTGACAAATAAATTAGAAGGAATCTTTCAAATTACAGGGTGGGATGAAACTTCTTACTTTGAAGACGAAAATGATGCCAAGCAAAGTAATGCAATAATTACACAGCGTTACACCGGAGATATTGAAGGTAATAGTAGCCTTCAATACCTTATGTCTTACCAATCTAAAAATTCCGCTCGATTTGTTGGGTTTGAAATCGTAACGGGTACGGTCGCTGGTAAAAATGGTAGCATAGTAATCCAGCATAATGGCACGTTTGAAAACGGAGTAGCTAGTAGTAAATTTTCAATAGTCGAAAAGTCTGGTAAAGGCGAGCTTGAAAATATCACTGGAAGTGGCTCTTTTAAATCAGGAGAGAACGGGCAAGCTGCATACACTTTAGAAACCAATTTTGTCTAATTAAAGTTGGTCGTTAAGAACATTATGAACTTAGAATATAAAATCAATCTCCCTATATCTGCAGATCAATTCATTGAGTTGTTACGTGAATCCACATTAGGAGAACGTAGACCCATTGAAGATCATGAGTGTATTGAGGGTATGGTATTTCTTCGCGTTGTACATTTCACGAAGGTTACCTTGATTCACTACCAGATTCGGGTGACTTTGACGTCGCAACAAGCATTTTAGTTTCACATTTCTTTGTTAATACAGATGACCGAATTAAATATTTCTCTGAGATTGCATCAAGGCTCCGCCCTGGCGCATACCTGGTAGAAGCTAGCTTAGCCTCTGATATGTCCAGGTCAGAGTATAATAGTCTATTAGATGTTTGGGTAAACATGCACAATTATGCTGAAATGCCAGTAAATGTTGAGTCATTTGGAACTAAAGTGTCAATTTTACCAAGAGATAAAGTTGAAGAAATTATTGAGTCAGGTGGATTTGATACACCTGTACTATTCTTTCAAACAATATTGATTCATGCATGGTTTGTTAAATTTAGTTTGAGCGGTTAAAAATTCCAGAAGTCATAGTAATTGATCATATTCATATTACGGTGAGTGATTTAAAACGCTCAACTGAATTCTATGATTTTGTAATGGAGACATTTTCTTTTCGTAAGAATACTTTCACGCTTAATAATGAAGAGCATATTCAATATTATAATAAGCATTTTTGGCTATGTTCTTTGGCCTGCTCATAATGAGAGCAAGCACAATACTAATTCACAAGGCCTACATCACTTTTGTATAAGGGTAGAAAATAAAGAAGAAGTACAGGAAAGTTCTAAAACTCTACTAAAAAATAACATTAAGGCAAACGAACCAAAGCTCTATTCAGAATATGCCAATGATTATTACGCTATCTTTGTTCAAGATCCAAATGGAATAGAGCTTGAAATCACTAATTACAGACAAGAGCGTCGAGACCGCCATGACAACTGGTAATATATGCCCTAACAAAAAGGTCAAGTTCGCATATGCAAATAACGCACATACCTGGACTCCGCTAACGCTCCGCCACTTACCTCGGCGATATATTTTTAGGTTAAAGATATGAAAATTGACAATTTAATAAATGCTAAATTTTTTATTGTTTATCTTTATGGTGTATTTATCTTGAATATTATTTCTATCTTCTATATGGATCGAGCAAGTAACTCACTTGATAATAGAATAGAATTTTGGACAACATTAATCTTACCAGTATTTATCGCAATAATTTTTACATCTAAACGCTCGAAGCTTAGTGTTAAGCAAATAATTATTTCTTTAGCAGGGTTGTTTATTGGTGGTTCTGTAGTATTCTTTGTACACGTGACTCTTACTTTGTAATTCTTACAGAAGAAAAATTATAAAATATAGGCGGTCAGATTTTTTGCCCACCATATTCAATTCAATGTGTTTACAAAGTTGATCTTATATCTGACAGCGGCCACTGAATTTGGCGTTATGTGCAAATGAAAATGAAATCCATCAATATCACAGGTTCAGTTATCGGCATAGCTTTAGCTATATTGGCTATTGAAAGTCTAAAACCATCATCTATTATAGCCTTCCTCATTTTTTCGGTATGGTCATGCGCTCCATTTATTTTAACTATAGTTTTAAGCTTCACTCATCAAAACAAAAAAGGTGTTGGAGTTGCAATATATTTATCTTTATTAATCGGAATGGTTTTATTTTTTGATATAAAGTATTGGCATCCAGACCCACAGGGAGGTATTGCGGTGCTTATATTGCCTTTTGTTTTTTTTGCTGTAATTATGGTCTCTACTAGTTTAATTAAGGTAAAAAACACATAACATGTAAATAAACGCCGACCAAAAACCCGTTGCTTGAATTAGCCAAAATTATGTACACTACCAAACACTACAACAATCAAGATCACTACCGGGTTTTCGGCTGCTTATTAGGGCGTTAGCAGTCAAATAAAAGCATATGGAATATTCAATTTCAACTGACAAATCAAAGCTTAATGTAGAAGCAATCCATGATTATTTATGCCATAAGTCATACTGGGCTAAAGGCCGTAGCTTAGAACGAGTTGAAAAATCAATTGAAAACTCTATTTGTTTCGGTTTATATGATTCTACAAATAATATGTTAGGTTTTGCTCGGGTTATTACCGATCATGTTGTGTTTGCTTACTTAATGGATCTTTTTATATTTGAAGAGCATCAAGGAAATGGCTTAGGTACAAAACTAACAAAACACATAATTGAACATTCTGAACTACAAGTGAGGTTGTGGTTTTTAGGCACTGCTAATGCGCATGGCTTGTATAAGAAATTTGGCTTTTCTAGTTTAGATAACCCAGATAGGTTTATGTTTAAAAGAGATGAAAATTACTGCTAACAAGGTAATTATCATCTCGCGCAAAAAGGCTGCACGCCGGACCCTCCTTACGTCGGGCCGGTTATCATATCACTAGGGTAATATAAATAAATGAACTACAGGGATGCAGTTAACCTAGATATAGAGCTAATAGAACATTTATTACAAGAATGTTGTCTGCCATATAACGATCTAACAAAATATATAGAAAATTTTGTTGTCGTTGAGGAAGAAAATAAAATTATTGGTGTGGGTGGATTCGAGAAATATGGTGAGGTTTCTTTAATACGTTCTCTTGCAGTTTCACATGAATATAGAGGAATTGGTGTAGGTGAAAGAATATACTCATTGCTAGTAAGTAATATTAATAGCACAGGTATTAACAAAGTATATCTTTTAACTGAAACCGCAATTGATTATTTTAAGAAAATAGGCTTCATAATTTTGAGTCGTGAAAATGTCCCCGCCGCTATTACAAATACAAAACAGTTTAGAGAGCTTTGCCCATCAACAGCCGTTGTTATGTATAATGAGTTGCGAGAAAGTAATGAATAAAGTGATTCTAACAAGTAAATTATGCACGTTCGCGTTGCTCACCAGACGCTCTGCAACGCGCCGCTTACTAGAGCGTTATATGTCTAATGCTAAAATATACCAATAGGAAATAATATGTTTAACATTTCTAGCATCTACCCAAAGAAAGATGGGAGTAGTTTTGACTTTGATTATTACTTAAACAATCATATGCCGATGTCAATAGAGTTACTCTCTAAAGCAAAAGGATTTCAAGGAGTATCCGTTGAACGTGGCATTGATATTGAAGAACCAAAAATGGAGTCATCATATATAGCAATGTGTCATTATTACTTTGACACACTAGATAACTTCATGGCTGCGTTTATGCCTCATGCTAAAAAACTACAAGGTGATATTGCAAACTATACTAATATTGAACCAATTATCCAAATTAACCAAGTAGATATTTCAAAGTGAAACTTCAACTCATAACAAGCCAATTCAACGCGGAACTGTAAAAAACTTTAGGCGCTTGAATATGACCACTGAATTCGAGAAAGATATAAAAAATCCTGATCTATCAACAATAATTGATTTATCTTATCAGGACAGGCCATTACTAATTGCATTTGGCGGCATTGCTGGTGCCCTGGGAATTCCACCATTTGAGTTTTTTAATCTAACCAGGAAACATGATGTCAACAAGATCTATCTGCGTGATCTTAGCCAAACGTGGTATCACTCAGGGTTACCTGGGGTATCGAAAAGCATTGATGATACTGCTACTTTTTTAAGACGTAAGATTGATGATACCGGTGTAAATAAAGTGGTTGTTATAGGTAACTCAATGGGTGGGTATGCGGCTATTATTTTCGGGATTTTGATTAAGGCTGACATTGTTCATGCATTTTCACCACAAACCTTTATAAATGATGATAACTTTATAAGAAGTAAGAAACAAATTCAAAATGTACACAATAATTTTTCTGACAAGTATTTTGATTTAGGCGAAGTTATTAAATTACACAGCAATTTAGGTAAATTTAACATTTATTATGATTTTAATAATAAATTAGATAAAAAACATGCGAGGCATTTAAAGCGATCGCGAAATGTTAAGTTGCATCCATTTATTGGAGGCGGTCATCTTCTCATAAAGACGCTGAGAGACTCAGGTGAACTACATAATTTAATCATTTCGTCCTTCAATGACTCACCTGACACGCCTGTTAATTCTGACACTAACAAAACGCCACTTGTACCTCTCTGATTTTTTTAGGGCTAATTATGACAATCATTATTTTACTGTAGATTTTGATAATTATTATAACTGAGGTGACATTATGGATATTCCAGGATTAATAATATTTTTAGCCAATGGCGCTGTAGCAGGCTGTTCGGCTCGAGCTACAAGCTGACTGCCTCGCTGGTGTCTGGGCCAATCATGCCAACAGATCTCGACAACTACTCGAAGTAGGTGATCTAGCAGAAGGGCTAACTGCTGCTAGCACCATTGGTGATGACACGTTTCAGAAGCAGTCAAAAGGCTATGTAAGCCCTGACTCATTTACCCATGGCGGTGCGGCACAACGAGTAAAATGGTTCAAAACTGGTTTTGAATGTATCGAAATGCGCAGTTGTGACACATTCAGATAATTCTAGACAAATAGTCCGGCGGTCCATGTGCAAACGCTAGGGTTAGTTAAGGAGTACTAAATGTGAATCAGCATGTTATAGCTCTACTTATTGAAAAATTGATCATGCATTATATCATGAAGATTTCGACACACTGGTCATGATCTATGCAGATGATGCTATATTAGTGACCAAACCCGAAATGAATGCAGTAGGAAAAGAGCAAATAAGAAAAACATTTAAAGATATAGCTGCTTACTTTAGTAATAGCCTGGAAGTAACGCAAAGAGGCATGAAAATATTAGAAACTTGAGATACGGCATTAGTTCCAGTAAAAACTATTGTTTCAGCAAACAATACATCTGCTATAGAATGAAAGACTACTTACGTTTTTAAAAAAGATAATGATAATAATTGGTTATGTGTAATTGATAATTCTTATGATCATGACTTACTTGAAAACAGTAGCTGACAAATGTATTAATCTGGATAATTTATGACACCACTCCGCCTGTTTTTTGGTTACGTGGCATGTTATTTTTATGGATAATCAACTATATTATCTACAATGGAGAAAACACAATGCCTCAGTTTCTGATTATTTATTTGGGTGGTAATCAACCATCGAGTCCAGAAGAAGGCCGAAAACATTTCGCTAAATATCAAGAATGGCTATCTTCCCTTGGCAGCGCGGTAGTCAGTCCAATGAACCCGATTAAGAATGTAAGCACTATCAACCCGGATGGCTCTGTTACCCCAGGCAGTACAATGTCTATGTCAGGATACACCATTATCGAAGCTGATTTATTGGAGTCAGCACTGGAGGTTGCACAAGCTTGTCCCTTCCTTGATATAGGCGGATCACTTGAAGTGTCAGAGTTAATCCAGATGAACGGCTAAAAAACGTAATTAATATTTCCCTATCAATTATGCATTAAATTACCTGTTTATAAAGGAGAGTGAAATGTTAAAACGGTCAACTTTAGCTGTCTTTATAATATTTATTGTTTGGTCAATACTTGATTTTGTAATTCACGGCATGCTTCTGCAGGATATCTACAAATCGACAGCAAGTCTGTGGCGGCCTATGGAAGAAATGAATATGACAGTAATGCATCTGGTAACGCTGGCATACGCTGCCTGTTTTGTTGTTATTTATAGTGTCTTTGTAAAAGACAGGTCTATTTCAAATGGTCTGAAGTTCGGGCTCCTATTTGGCTTGGCAGCTGGGATATCAATGGGTTTTGGATCCTACTCTTACATGCCAATCCCTTTGTCACTGGCATTAAGCTGGTTTGCAGGAACACTGGTTCAATCAATTATAGCGGGCGCGTTAGTTGGCACTGTCATGAAGGATGGAAAATCGAACTGATTATACCCATGACTGAGCAAATCACCTGCGTTGATTGTATGTTAAAAATGAAGATAGACTAAATGCTGGAACTAAGACCTACATGCGAGAACTGTAACAAAAAATTGCCTCCAGACTCAACTGAAGCAATGATATGCACCTATGAGTGTACATTCTGTAAACATTGCGTTGATGAGGTATTAAAAAATGTGTGTCCAAATTGTGGCGGAGGTTTTTCTCCAAGGCCAATAAGACCCAGGAATAACCTAAAAAATGATAACTATCTTGCTAAACATCCTGCAACGTTATCAATAACGCATTCACCGGTAAACATAGAGGAACATAAAACCTTTATAAATAACATCATAAATATTCCACCAAACAAACGCTAAACACATAATAAGCATATAGACATGAGACCGGAAATTACATTAAACCACTATTCATGCACATTGCTCTCTAACCTCTACCATTGCTCATGCCTATGCTGCACATACTGAAACTTCTCGTACCTGCATTAATACCGTCCTGGCGTTTCTTCGATACTATCGCCCCCTCACCACGTATTCAATTCGCTCTATTAAACACAGAAAATGATACTCCATCTGAATGGCGTGAATTTCGTCCACGGCCAGGACACTTGTCGTTCTTACAGATGCTAGGACGCATGATCTGGAATCCAGAATGGAATGAATCACTTTTCTTGACCAGTTGTGCGGAAAGACTCATGGAAAACCCAACACAACATAGTGAAGATGAGATACTGAAACGTATTATTAACGAACTCAACGACAAAAACTCGAACACCCAGACTGGTGTAACAACACATCTTCAATTTCGTCTGTTACTGGTACAAAGACATAATTCACACTTACATGAAGAAGTGACCTTTTACTCTCGAATCTCACCATTATCACGACAGGATCTAACGTGAGCCTCGACTATGCCGTTCGCCTGACAGAAATATTGATGGGTTTTGCATTTGCACAACAGAGCATCGAACATTTCATGTCATTCGCAAATGAAAGGCGTTTGTTCGCACCGCGTTTTCTTTTATCCATATTACTCATTATTGGGTTTCAAACAACATGGGTTATCATCATATTATTTCTGTTGGGATTAGCCATTTTGAATCGTTTCCAAGGGCCATATAATGGTGGCGCAGATCGTATGAGTTTGTTAATCCTGTGTTGTCTTTGCCTGGTGCATCTGGCACCGACGCAACACTGGAAGGAAATCGCCTTTGGTTATCTGGCCGTGCAATTGATTTTGTCCTATTTTATATCGGGCTGGGTAAAAATAGTGAATCCCGATTGGCGCAATGGCAGGGCCCTGTGTGATGTTTTTCAATTCTCGGCCTATCCTGTTAGTGAATCATTGAGGCAGTGGTCTGAATCACCCCGATTACTTTTTTACATGTCCTGGGGCATAATGCTTTTTGAATTACTCTTCCCACTGTCACTGTTTTCACTAACGAGTCTGGGTGTCGCACTAATTATCGCTTGCAGTTTTCATTTCGCAAACGCTTGTTTATTTGGACTGAACCGTTTTTTCTGGATATGGATCGCCGCCTATCCATCCATACTCTGGTTTCAGATGACAATGTTATAGGTGAATATAAAATAAACGTGCATACTACTAGCGGTTATACACAAATTATATAGTGATTGTGACATATAGTATTTAAGCTTATCAACGTAACTACACTGGGGTGGGTCTATAACGTGAAAGAATGCAATCAGTGTGGTAAGTGTTGTATTAAATATAGTAATGGCGGCCTGTCAGTTTCGGCAAGTGAAATCGAATCCTGGGATATTTTCAGGCCCGAACTATTAAAATACGTTCGCGACGGAAATATATGGATAAATCCAGACACTGGCAAACCGCTAGAATTATGCCCATGGCTGACTAAACTAGCCGATCAAAACAAGTATATTTGTGATATCTACCATGATCGCCCTGACGACTGCAAATACTACCCTGTCACTATCGAACAAATGATAAACGATGATTGTGAGATGCTAGAACCAAATGACATAAAAAAACCGAAACAAGCTCAGAAAATACTGGACAACCTTATGTCTGATAGCCGCCCACCTTTCGAAGAAAAATAAATGTATTTTTGTTCTAAATATTAATATGTTGTATTTATTGCATAATTTAAAAGATAAATTAAGAGAAAGGAAAAATCAATCTCTCTGCAAACGTTGTGGGCTCGTCTATAATAAAACCTTAGATAACTGTCCGCATTGTTATCATATTAATGATCACACATTAAAGTTACAGCTTAAAAAAAGAGCCAACGAAAGAATCAACCTTGGCAAGGGGATGGTTTTAGGCGCAATACTACTTATATTTATCATGATAATCATCACATTTTAAGATTATGTATAAACACTTTCGATCAACTGACAATCACAATAGAATAACAGACTGAAATATTTTATAGCACTGTATGAGGGGAAACATCATGGCTAACTCAATAGAAGGTAATGGAAGCTGTCTTTGTGGCGCAGTACGTATTAATGCCAAACATATCAATCAAAGTGTTGGCACATGTCATTGTAACATGTGTCGAAAATGGGGTGGCGGACCGTTAATGGCGGTTGACTGTGGTACAGACGTTTCATTTGATGGAGAGGATAATATTTCAGTATTCAACTCATCTGAATGGGCCGAACGGGGATTTTGTAAAAAATGTGGCAGCCATCTTTTTTATCGGCTAAAAGGCAGTCAACAACACATGATGCCCGTTGGCTTATTTGATAACGACAATAGCTTTGTTTTTGATCACCAGGTCTTCATTGACAGTAAACCTTCATTTTACCGCTTTGCGAACAAAACTCATGATATGACTGGAGCAGAAGTGTTCGCGAAATATGCACCTGTCGAGGTATAACAATATAACCAGTTTTTTAAATAAAATACAAAATTACATAACATGACTGTTATATTTAACTAGCAAGCATAAATTGGTTCAATATTGACATTAGCATGTCATCTATACATTAACAGTAATTCAAGGAGCGAAAATGCCATCTTTTGGAAAGCCAAACCCGCCATTAAATTATTCACTTGCAGCTGAAAAACGTGCTATTACGCGCTGGTTTACACATCGCGAGGTGCCTGAAAAACATGATGGGAAGTTACTCCTTGCCAGTTGGAATATCGCTAACCTTGGTGAACAGAAACGTGACGCTAAAGATCTAAAATTAATTGCTCATTTGATGTCACGCTTTGATCTTATCGCCGTTCAGGAAATCAAAGACAACCTTGATCATTTCTCCAAGGTCGTTGATCATATGGATGGTAATTATGAATGGGTAATAAACGATACAGGCGGTAATAATGAACGCTTAGGGTATGTCTACAACACAGACAAAGTCCACCTGGGTAGATTATTCGCGGAAATAGCGATAGCAAAAAAAGATTTTATTAAACATGATGTCATCGTTTCTTATACAAAAAACCGTAAAAAACTAGTTGAGGTTTATTTTCAACATGTATTTACTCCATTTGACCGCAATCCTTTTATTGGCACCTTCATAGCAAACAATCTTAGCTTTACGTTAGTTAACGTTCATCTCTACTTCGGTGGATTCAAGAATGCCGCCAAGATAGAGGAGCGGGCGAAATATGCACGTCGTGTTCTGGAAATATTAATGTTGTCAAAGTGGGCAAATAAAAGGCTAAAAGGCAAGAATACATATGATAAGGACATTATACTTTTGGGCGATATGAATATTCCAAAAATGGATGACAATGAGGCTGCTTTCCGCGCCTTAAAAAAATCAGGTCTCGAACCTAAGGACTATTATACTAAAACGGGTGGCTCTAATCTTTCTGGTTCAAAAACATATGACCAAATGGCAATAACCGAAGGTCCTATCAAAGACAAACTCATGACTTATGATGTGTTTGACTTCGATAATGCAATATTTTCCAACAAATGGGATGAACTCGTTGCCGAACACGGTGAAAAAAAAGCACGCTCAAAATATAATGCCTACGTGAAATTTTATGTTTCTGATCACCGGCCACTTTGGATGCAGATAGATATATCATAACATTCACATAGGTTGATATTTGCTGCTAATTTATTAATCGGTCTTGATATTTATGTTTATCTCTGAGCTCTAGCCGAGATGATTCTACCCGGTGAAGAAAGATCGGCTCACCCTGGTATAAAATTAACCCGAAGAGATTATTTTGTATATACAACCAAAATAACCTGCTAAACAAAGCTACATTGACTGAACACAGTAAATTTATACCTTTTTACTTCATTCGCCGCAGTATTCTTCATACCAACATTACTAAAAATGATGTACGCTTCTATGCAGTTCAGACCAATTATTCAGGCATCCTCTATTATGAAATACAAAATCGCTGCTGTTATCATTGTTCTTTCAGGTTTTATCGCGTTTTATTTTTATTACACCAACCAATCAACAGTGAAAACCACAGAAATAGCACCTGCAACTGTACAACAAAAACAGAAAATCTACTTAAATCTTCCCTATAGTCAACCATCGGATGTTGCATTAACTAACAAACAAACACTCAATTTATACCTTCCTGATAAGGCCGCGGCCAACGCCCCCCTGTTCATATTTATCCCTGGCGGCTTTTGGGCTGAACCTGGTCAAAACTTTTTGCTTAACCAACCGAGTATAAACCTGCTAACTGAACGCGGTATTGCTGTTGCCCAACTACGACATCGCGTTGCGCCTAAATATCAACACCCAGCACAGATCAATGATGTTTCAGCTGCTTTGTCATTTTTACTGAACAATGCAAGTAAGTATGGCTACAATGCAAAAAATATCTATTTAGTTGGTCACTCGTCTGGCGGTCACCTGGCAACACTGCTTGTGCAGGACCCTCAGTATTTGGCTAAACATAACATCAAACCGCAACAATTGGCCGGTATCATTATTATTAGTGGCATTTTCGATGTTACTCAAGCTGCTGTAGTATCACCACAACAGGACGAGTTATATAAAAATGCCTTCGGCCAGGATGCGACTGTTCGTAAACTGGCATCGCCTTTTTATCATCCTCAAGCCACCCTACCACCTATGCTGTTTGTGTCAGCAGAACAAGATCTACCCGGGTTTTCCAGCAATGCACGAAAATATATGTATCAGCTACGTGGTGCCGGCAACAAGAAAACATATCATCATGTGATGCCTCGTAATACTCACCTGTCTCTCGTCATGTTAGACAACGCTCAAAACCCCTTACTTCGTTACATATTGAGCTTCATGAATATCGATTCCGGTTCTGATTTTTTTCATAAGCGTGTTATCGCAAGACGTTACTGGCATGAGCCACCCGTCTCAACTGAAGGTTTCTGGAAAGATGGCTCCCTTGTAAAAAGCCATACGATCGACGAACGCTTTGCATCCTCGTTGGTCAGACTATTTCAGGGTAATAGCTATATGCTCGGTGCATGGCCACTTGAAAAGTTTCATGCCATTGATCTTTTTACCTACTTGGATAGTCTTGATACCAAAAAATATGGCAAAGGAAAATATCTGATTACTAATAATCTACGAGATGAACGGCTGTATCTTGATCTTGAGAAATTACGCCCATACCAACCCGTTATTGTTGTCGGCCTCGATGATGAAAAAAACCTGTTTCGTATGGCCGTATTTTATGAAACTTTGCGACAATACAGCTGGTTATCTGACACCAAACCACAGCCACTGAGCGTGCGGCCTCTAGGCGCACACCTCTACTTTATGAAACCACCACCTGACGACCTTATTCCCAGGCATCTCTCAAATTACAGCCTTACGCCAGATAGCTTTCAACTGGTAGAAGAGGACCCATTAAACTGGCTGTCGAAGTTACCTGCGGTACTACACTCGGCCTTTACCTATGAAAATGGCTGCGTCAGTTGCCATGCATTTAAAGGTATGACTGCTCAGAGTCACCATACCGATGCTCTTACATTAGAGCCTCACGGTGGTTTTGCACGGCCGCTAACCAGTTACCCACCTGAAGTATGGCGTGAGTTTGTCTTTCACCAGGAAAAGGTTGCCGCAAAGATAGGCGTGGTTGCAAACAGCATGCGTGTAGAAGTGAGGCAGCCACTATTTGAGCTAATTGAAAAAGCGCGTTAATAACCTTAAAGATAATTATACGCATGCTTAGTACATAAAATTCTTTCAAGAACAGGAATATCCTTAGTAAAAATTATTTGTTAGCAAATGTTAAATCTTATGAAAGACATCTTTACGTCAACTAATATTTGTTATACTGCAATTCACGCAAGCCGAACAATTTTTCAAAATAATAATTAATTTATTTAATCTATTCAGGAGACAAGAAATAATGGATTTTTTATCGACAACATACTATGGCAACACAGTACAGGAATGGTTTATTTCTTTAGGCATAATTCTGTTTGTTATTATATTAGGTAAAATTGTTTACTGGGGTTTTTCTAAAATAATCAAGACCTTTACATCTCGCACAAAAACCACTCTGGATGACATTATTATTGATCTGGTTGAAGAGCCTATCGTATTTATGTTGATGGCCATCGGCATCTGGTTTGCGCTTACATTACTTAAACTACCAACTGCACTCGATACCGCCGTTGACAATTCCTTGCATATCATTGTCGCATTACTTCTTGCATGGCTTTTTGTGCGTTTATTCGATGCTTTCTATGAAGGTATTTTACTGCCCTGGTCTGAAAGCACTGAGAATGATCTAGATGATCAATTAATGCCCATTCTACGCAAGGGCATGCGTATGATTATATGGACTGTAGCGATTGTGGTTGGATTGAACAATGCTGGTTATAATGTTGGCGCGATTCTCGCCGGCCTGGGTATTGGTGGTTTAGCCTTGGCAATGGCCGCTAAAGATACGGTCTCCAATATATTTGGTGGCTTCACGATATTTGCCGACCAACCCTTCCGCCTCCGTGAACGTATAAAAATTGCGGGTTATGATGGCACGGTTACCGAAATTGGTTTAAGAAGCACGCGTTTACGAACACTCGAAGGCAGAATAGTTACCATCCCGAACTCCACATTTACTGACGTGCCAGTAGAAAACATCACCCGCGAACCTTCTCGTAAAATCTCAATGGATCTTGGACTAACCTATGATACAACTAACGATGACATTGAAAAAGCTATTGGCATATTGAAAAAAATCATTGAGGATAATTCAAATACTGACACAAAAATGATTGCTACTTTTAATGCGTTTGGTGATTTCGCATTAAATATAAAATTTATCTACTACATTAGTAGTGGTGCCAATATTTCTGATACTCAAACAGAAATTAATCTTGAAATCTTACGACTGTTTAACGCTAACGGTCTCAATTTTGCCTTCCCGACACAGACTTTGTACAATATTGATGCTCATTAAGGCCTAACTTTTGCCAGGCATGACAAAAAATTATCGTCAAGTGTCTTTTGTTATAGGGTGTATTTTTAAAAAAAGGGGCCGGTAAAGATCTTGTCATCAATATAGTCTTGTGTTTTTATTATACATACCTGCTGTCATACACGCATTATGGCTTGTTACCAAGTAAGCATCGTCAATAAAACCCACTTCAACTATTGGAGAGCCAATTACGTTCTCCGATGATTAGAGTATTGTCCCATCACATGTTTTACGTTTGACTTTAATATTTCCGGAGCATTCTGACTCTAAATAATCAGATACCCACTTTACTTAGATTTAAAATACTATACGATAGTGTGATGACACTAAACCCTACGCCTGCACTACTAGATATTCTTTACTGGATAACCTTGCTTGCTGTTATCGTGTCTTCATCTTCTGGTGTACTTAAAGCCGGCTTCAAACAATTTGATTTATTTGGCGTTATTATAATTGCCGTTGCTACTGGCTTGGGCGGTGGCTCACTTCGTGACATGTTACTCGATCGCGAAGTGTTCTGGATTCGCGACCAGATGTTTTTTATCGCCTCACTCGGTAGTGCTATTGCTATGTTTATAACAGCACGTCTCATTGTGATCCCACCTAAATTCTTCCTGATACCTGATGCAGCTGGCCTCGCAACCTTCGGCATCGCAGGAACACTGGTTTCCCTCATGGTTGGCGCACCCTGGTTAATCGCCAGTTTTATGGGTGTGATGACGGGGACAATGGGTGGTATCTTTCGCGACATATTAAGCAATGAACGACCCGTGGTTTTTCAAAGCCCACTTTACGCAACTGTATCGTGGGTGGGGTCATTATTATTTATAGGTCTTCTATATCTCAAAATTGATGTTTCACTTTCCGCTACCGCTGCCGGCTTAACTATCTTTATTGCACGTTTAATCGCTTTAAAATATAACCTGAGCCTGCCGAAATTCCGCTTTAAATCTTGATGTGTAACACAGATCAATGCACACTATATAAAATGATAATATCCAGGCAAGTACAACATGCCGTTTTACACCATACTTTACCCATAAACGCATATAATATCTATAAAACGACCTTTCACAGGAGTGATTTTCTTGTTTACTAAACGCATCTTGTTTACTACTTATGTCATTTTACTAGCGGCATGTCTACCTGAATCAACCTATGCTACCGACACCAACAACCAGGAAAGCAGTACGCCATTTGGTCGAATGCAAAGTCATGAACCAAGCACGCTGGGTTTCAGTTACGATAACAATGATGTTAACTACATGGATTTTAAACTTTCGTTTAAATACCCCATGTTTCATAAAGGCGTGGTCAGGCCCCCTAAATTTAGCTTTTTACCCTATCCCTATCTTGCTTTCACAGGCCGATTTTCTCAATATATTAATACGCGCGAATCTTCACCTGTTATCAGTAAACGCTTTAATCCTGAATTATTCGGTCGCTACTGGTTGAGCACTTCTACTAGCAAGCGTGGTGACTATATAGATGTAATATATGGACATGAATCTAACGGGCAGAGTATTACTACCTCCACTTCATATTTGGACAAGCGCAATAATTTTATTGCCGCTGGTGAAAATCCTGATTTTGCTAATGATTTTATCAGCAGAGGATGGGATTATTTGGCCGTTACATGGAGACTTAAACGCAGGAATCCTTTTTCAGATAAATCATTTTTAACTGCTTATCTTGGTCTACGCTATTACTTAAGCGATGGACTACTGCAAGGCACTCAGGAAGAATACAATACCTGGGAAAATGACCCGGAAGGAAAGCCGCGAAAAAGTGTTGACGGTATCCGTTTAAAGGTAAAATATAAAACTCACTTTATTAATAATTCTGTCATAAAAAGTAATAAGATATTTTTAAGTTACACTACGGGCTACGAAAATATTTTTGAATACAACACATACAGAGCTGAATGGGCTGTAGAAATAAAAAATGTACCCTTCATGATCTGGGCTGCAAAAGGTTACAATAGTGACCTGGCTGATTACTACAGGGATGTCACCAGTGCTGGCATCAGTTTTGAATTCTTAACTAATTAACGGAGGCGATGTTATGAATGAGCATGAGAAAATTAATTACGTCGAGTTTCCAGCACAAGACATCCCCAGCACAAAAGACTTTTTTACGCAGGTATTTAACTGGACGTTTAAAGATTATGGCCCTGAATATACTGCATTTTCAAATCAGGGACTCGACGGAGGTTTCTTCAAATCTAGCCTGAGTTCATTGACAAGCAATGGCTCTGCACTAATCGTTTTCTATAGTAACAACCTTGAAGTCACTCAGGATAAAATACAACTTGCTGGTGGTAAAGTTATTAAGCCAATATTTTCTTTTCCTGGTGGGCGTCGTTTACATTTTACAGAGCCTAGTGGAAATGAATTTGCTGTATGGACAGACAAGGATATTGTGCTTTAGTTTATACGGCTGCGTTTTATAACATTTTAAATTTCTGCATACGCCGCCAGAGTGTCGACCTATCTATCCCCAGCAATTCAGCAGTTTTCGCCTTGTTTCCATCACACTGTTTTAATGCAGCTTGAATATTTTTCTTTAGTTTCAACTCTTCAGCATACTCATTGGATACACCCTGTTTACCAGTTCCGCCCGCTTGTTGATAATCACGTATATCTTGCGGCAAACTACTAGCATCTACCTGATTACCTTTTGCGCATATAATGCCGTGTTCAATAGCATTTTCCAGTTCACGCACATTTCCTGGCCACGGGTAATCCATCATCATACTCATTGCATCTTTGCTGCACTCCAGATTATTTGTAATGTAACCTCGGTCTGCAAGTCGCTGACAAAAGTGATTGATTAATACAGGTATGTCTCCAGGGCGATTACGTAATGATGGGATGGTTAGTGGTATTACAGCAAGTCGGTAGTAGAGATCAGCACGAAACTCATCACTATTAACCATTTCTTTTAAACTTCGATTTGAAGCAGATAAAATCCTGATATCCACTTTGGTCGTTTTATCAGAGCCAACCATTTCAAATTCCTGGTCTTGCACGGCGCGTAATAATTTTGCCTGTAAATGTAATGGCATCTCAGTGACTTCATCAAGAAATAACGTGCCTTTATCCGCTGCCTGAAAACGCCCTATCCGTTCATGGCTGGCGCCAGTAAAAGCGCCTTTCACGTGCCCGAACAATTCTGATTCAATTAACGACTCAGGAATAGCCGCGCAATTCACTTCAATAAATGGCTTTTCAGATCGTCGGCTATAACGGTGTATCATCCTTGCCAGTTGGGTCTTTCCGGTACCTGATTCACCTTGTAGTAAAATGGATGCATTAGTTGGTGCAATTTGCTGGATCCTGTTCAGGATCTCAAGCATGCGTGGGTCGTTGGTCGACATTTCCTGCAGTGATGAGTCAAATACGGCTTCAAGGCGTCGCTGCTCGGTTTTATCTCGTACCAGTATCAAACGTAATTTTTCATTTTTGCTGTTGGTATTCACGAGGCCACAATGAAACTGAAAAAATCGCTCGTTACCATTGACCTTTAAACGGTGCTCAAAACGGACAAATTGCCCTGTAGGCTGCCCGGCAACATCCACTTCACCTGCATCAATGGCCGCACGTAACATGGTTTTTTGCAAATTGAAATCACCAATTTCTTTGAGCCGCGTAACCGGCTCATTTTCAATGCCGAATAATTCCATCGCTGCGGGGTTTTGGTAAATCACATTGCCTGTTGTATCGGCAATAATGACACCTTCGTCTATATATGAAACGATAGCTTCAAGCACTGGCGTAAGACTTTTGTCACTCATAATCAGAACATCTTGCTGGTATTGAGTGCTATATTGCAAGTATTATGTGTTGCGCAACACGTTGCATGTACTAAATATTGATTAATATCAAGTAATATCAAATAGATAAACTATTTTCTTATGTGTTGCAGTATACTAATGATTGCAACACTACAATATAAATATACAGTAAAAACAATTAGTTAGCTCTTGGCACGTGCATTGCATTATGATGTTTACTTACTATTATAAAACTGGAGATCAATAAAATGGCTGAACTTTTCTCTGAGGAATGGATGCAAAAATACATGCAGGAATGGAATAATGAGCCAGGGCTTGCAAAAGATCTTTCAAATATTGGATTTAACTCCACTATAGCGTATGGTTTTGATAATGAAGATACGCCCCGTGGTGTTTTGACTATTGAGAAAGGTCATGCCGTTTCGGCAACTGGTTTCAACGACCAGGAACTTAACTGGGACTTGCGTGCTTCACAAGACAACTGGCAAAAGTGGTTTAAGAGTCCTCCCGGCATGATGGGTTTAGGTATGGCCTACACATCCCGGAAATTGAAATTTATCAAGGGTGATTATACTGCTATGCTCAAAGATCCACGCATGGCTGGGCCGTTTATTAAAAGCTTTTCCGTGATGGGTCGCGTATAAAAACAAAAACATGGAAAAAATCATATGAAACAAACAGGTAATCGAATGTTGTTTGTTACTCGCTTTTCGTTAGTCGTACTGCTGGCCTGGACAACCCATTCAGTAGCATCGCCTTATTCAACGAATCGCTATAATAATCAATACACTACACCTGCTGCGCAGCCTGCCTATCAGGCTAACACCGCAATGCCTCAAATCATCACGGTTACCACAACCCATACAGGAACCAGCATTGTTATTGGTGGCACAGTGGTGCCACTACGTGAAGTAACATTATCAGCACAAGTTCCAGGAAGAATAGAATACCTGGCAGGCATTGAGGGTGACTGGTTTCAGCCCGGGCAAATTATGGCCACCATTGATAGTGATGACCTGCAAGCAAAACGCAGACACGCAATCGCTAATATTGGCGGACAAACATCAGCACTACAAAGTGCTCAGGTACAGTACTCGCGTGAGTTCTGGTCACCACAATCTCGCAGTATCAACAAAATGCCAGGCATGGGAATGCCATCCATGTTTGATATGTTTTTTACCAAACCACTTGGCAGCGCCATGGGGCTTGGCAACCCATTACTTGATCGGCAGGCTGATCTTTATTCTCAAAATAGCCAGCTGAGCATGGCGCGTAGCCATCAAATCGGTGCGTTATCACAATTACAGGAAATAGATGCAAAATTAAGGGACAGTCGTGCAGTTGCTCCTTTTGATGGTGTGGTTGTAAAAAAACTGGTTGAGGTCGGTGACACAGTTCAGCCTGGCCAACCATTATATAAATTTGCAGATGCCCGCTCTTTACAGATCCAGGTAGAAATTCCTGCACGTATCATGTCCGGTATAAAACTGGATTTGGTTGTTCCTGCTGTTCTCGACGTAGGCAATGCACGTGTCAATGCACGTGTCGCACAGATCTATCCTATGGCCAATACACGTCGTCACACTGTTACTGTCAAATTTGACTTGCCTGAAGGTATCCCTGCCGGGCCCGGCACCTATGCTGAAGTCATGATCCCGGATGTCAACGCACCCGTGAATGTTTTACCTGTCATCCCTAATTCTGCAGTGGTCTGGCGTGGCAGCTTACCTGCTGTATTCATCCACAACAATGAGAATAAATCTGAACTACGTTTGTTACGCCTTGGCGATTCTGTCGATAATACCAGTGTTTCTGTGTTATCCGGCTTACGTGCAGGTGAAAGGGTTTATTCACAGCCAACACCAGGCATGGCTTCTGGTTGGCAGTCAGGTACAAAGCAACAAACTCCTGAAAAATAACAATAGGCTTTATTGGAAAAATAAATAAGCATGAATCAAGAGAATAATAATAATTCTGATAAAGAATTAAATCCTGACCTCGGTATCGCAGGACGCATCACTAAACAATTTATTAACTCACCTGTCACACCACTATTAATGATGGCGTTTCTTGCTATCGGTTTATTGGGCCTGGCTTTTACCCCTAGACAGGAAGACCCAAAAATATCTGTACCCATGGTTGATGTTTTTGTTCAATACCCTGGCGCCTCTTCCAAGCAAGTTGCCAGCATGGTTACTGAACCATTAGGCAGAATAATGAGCGAAATACCCGGTGTTCGCCATGTCTATTCCGCTACACAACGTGGCGGCAGTGTTGTTACGGTTCGTTTCGAAGTTGGTGAGGATACTGGCGAATCAATCGTCAAGGTTCATGACAAGATTCAGTCAAATCTTGATTTAATGCCGCCTGGCGTTTCTATGCCTCTGGTCAAACCCGTCACCATTGACGATGTACCAACGGTAACCGTGACGCTCTGGTCAAAAGATGTTGACGATGGCAATTTACGCACACTTGCATTTGATGTTCTGCAACGCCTGGAGGAAGTGCCAAATACTGGTAAAGGTTTTGTTGTTGGTGGTCGTGCCGAACAAATAAGAATAGAAGTGATGCCTGAAAGGTTGACAGGATATGAACTAACACTAGCACAAATCGCACAAACCATTAAAACGGCCAATGCCGAGATGTCCGCAGGTAATATTGAAAGCGGTGACCATGCTTATTCTGTCTATACTGGCTCATTTTTAACCAACGCCCAGGAAATTTCTCGACTGGTCGTCGGTGTTAGAGACGGTGCGCCCGTTTATCTTCGTGATGTTGCCATTGTTCGTGATGGACCGGAGGAAACAAAACGTTACGTTGCTTTTTATACTGGTCAGTCTTATGCAAACAATGAGACAACAGCAAACAGTGAAGCTGCGGTCACCATCGCAATTGCAAAAAAAATAGGTACGAATGGTGTTAGTGTTTCTAAAGCCATTTTAAAACGACTTGAGGGATTAAAAGGTAACCTGATCCCGGACAACGTCAATATTGAAATTACACGTGACTACGGTAAAAGCGCCGATTCAAAAGTCAATGAATTGTTAACCGCTTTATTCGAAGCCGCGCTTGCTGTCAGTATTCTTTGTATGATTGGCCTGGGCCTGCGTGCAGCTTCAGTTGTTATTGTTATTATTCCGATCGTTGTATTAATTACAATATGGTCTGCCTGGGTTATTGATTACACCATAGACCGGGTTAGTTTGTTTGCACTGGTATTTTCAATTGGTATATTGGTTGATGACGCAACCGTGGTTGTCGAAAACATATTCAGACGCTGGCTCGAAGCAGGAAAAACCTCTGTTAATATTGCGATTGATGCTGTACGTGAGGTTGGTAACCCCACCATTCTCGCTACACTGACTATTATTGCAGCCATGCTGCCAATGGGTTTTGTTAGTGGCCTAATGGGCCCCTATATGAAACCGATTCCGGTACTGGGTGCTTCAGCCATGTTTTTCTCCTTAATCGCAGCTTTTGTGTTCGCGCCCTGGTTTGCCATGCGCGTAAGACCAAAACTCAGTGCCTTACGCAAAGCAGAGCAGCGTGAAGAAAGAATGAGAAAATGGATTGATAAATTCTATCGACCATGCATGTTGCCATTATGCCAGAACAGAAAAATTGGCCTGTTATTTTTATATGGATTAATAGCCGCTACATTCCTGGCTTGCTCACTGTTTTATTTTAATTTTGTCGCTGTAAAAATGTTACCCTTTGATAACAAACCTGAGTTTAATGTTGTCATTAACATGCCCGAAGGTACTGCATTACCTGTTACGGCCAACGTTGCCAACCGTCTTGCAACTGAGTTAAAACAAATACCTGAAGTAACATCGATGCAAACCTATACCGGAACAGCATCGCCTTATAACTTCAATGGCATGGTGCGTCATTACTTCCTACGTAAACAACCCTGGAATGCCGATATACAGGTTATGCTGGTGGACAAGGATGACCGCGAACGCAGCAGTCATCAATTAGCCGAATATACCCGTAACTTATTAACGCCCATTGCACAAAAAATGGGGGCACGCATCCAAATAGTTGAAATGCCTCCAGGCCCTCCTGTACTACAAACTGTTGTTGCTGAAATCTATGGCCCAACGGATGAGGTGCGCCGGCAGGTCGCGCGCGACATGACTGATATGTTTGAAAAAGCAGTAGGCATTGTTGATGTCGATAATTATATGGCTGAGCCATATGAGTATTGGCGGTTTATTGTCGACACAGAAAAGTCAGTTCGTCTTGGTATATCTGTTGATACTATCAATAACAACCTGGCTATGGCCATGGGTGGTTTTAAACTCGGTGACATTAAACGTAAAGTAACACTTGAACCAACATTTATTATATTGCAGGTTCCTCTTGCTGTTCGTTCACAAATTCAGCGCTTAAAGAACTTACCGGTAATGGGCTCTGATGGCACCCTCGTATCACTTAGCGAATTGGGCCACTTTGAAAAGGCCATTGAAGACCCGATTGCATATCATAAAGATCTACGTCCGATCGAATATGTAACAGGTGAAATGGAAGGACGGCTAGGTGCGCCTATCTATGGTATGTACGCTGTTGAAGATTTGTTGGCCAAATATACTACACCTGATGGTACAACCATGACAGGTATGCCATGGGGCCTGATTGCACCGCCTGAAGATAGCAATCAGTCCGGTTTTGAGTGGACTGGTGAGTGGACGGTAACCTATGAAACGTTCCGTGATATGGGTGCAGCATTCATGGTAGCACTCGTATTGATCTATGGGCTCATTGTTTGGGAGTTCAAAAACTTTGTTATTGCGGGTGTTATTATGGCACCTATACCATTAACACTGATTGGCATCGTACCTGGCCACTGGATCGTGGGCGCCGAGTTTACCGCAACATCCATGATAGGATTTATTGCCCTCGCCGGTATTATTGTTCGCAACTCAATATTACTTGTTGAGTTTGTCAAACATGAAGTAGATGCAGGTAAGGATCTTCGCGATGCTGTTATTGCGGCGGGTTCTGTCAGAATGCGCCCTATCTTTATTACCGCACTGACCTTGATTGCAGGTTCTGCTGCCATTATCAGTGACCCCATTTTTCAGGGAATGGCTGTCAGTCTTTTGTTTGGTACAGCCATCGCAACCGTATTAACGCTCATTGTAATCCCACTTGGGTGCATTAGTGCAGGCAAGCAATTCTATCTTAATAATGATCTCTCGCTAGATGATAATGACACCACCCCGCAGCCTGAAATATCATCGACCCCTGGCACACCCTTTTGGCTAAAGACATGGGGCTTCCTTGTTACAGTTGCCATTACTGTATTGTCACTACTTTATACAATGTATACGTGGGTACATTCATTTATTGCTAATCGCCTTAAACAGAATGATGATGCCCCCGTAGAACCAGATAATATTGAAACTGAGACACCTGCTGATACACTTGATATACCTGTGTCACCTGAAACAACCACTGAAATAAAATCAGATGTAAGCACTGTTTCAGAACAAGCACCTGTTACACCTGTAAAGAAAAAAGTAACTCGTAAAAAAGTAGCTCGTAAAAAAGTAGCTCGTAAAAAAATTACCAAAAAAGTTGTCAAAAAAGCACCTGCGAAGAAAAAAAGCGCGTCTAAAAAGAAGGCGTCTAAGAAAAAGGTAACCACTCCTGTAAAACAGGCACCTAAGGCAACTGTAAAGAAATCGACAGCAAAGAAAAAACGTCGTGGAATCAAGTTAAAAAATATTGAACAAAAGCCAAAGAGGCAAGATGATGATAATGAATAAATATTTACACAAAACAATTTTCTGTCTATTCACACTCACCAGCTCATCAGTCGTTCTGGCAAGCATGAATGTGCCGCCGGGTAATTATTACCGGGCACCGATATCTCCAGCGCCTGCCTGGGCACATCAACAATATCGGCCGCATAACACAGTACAAAATCCTGCCTGGGTTCGCACACCACCAGCACCCTACAGGTGGACAGCCAATCCACCTAATAGACCAGGCTGGGGACAACGGCCATCACATCGACAACAGATGCAGGCCAGCAGACATAACATGAGGACTCCAACAACCTGGCGTGCCAGACCTCCTGCACGTCATGGATGGAACCAACAATTAACGCAACAGAATCAACGCTGGGGTCATGTTCCACCTAAACCACCTGCCTGGGTAACAAGACCACCCGTTAGACCCGTTTGGATGCAACAGCCAACACAATCCGTACAACCAACTGGCTGGAGACACTCAACACCCGCTGCGCCTGCATGGAGGTCTATTCCACCATCAAATAACATGTGGGCACAACGCCGGCCTGCACGACATTCATTCATGTTGGCAAGCAGTGATGCAGCGCCAACACGTAATACCAAACCTTTAACGTTGCCTCCCGCACCTTCTGGCCCTTATCGTTCACAGAAAATGGATAACACTGGCACCCAGGCGCAGCAAGCACCTGCACGGGCAAACCAACGGCCAACAAGACCTGACTGGGCGAAACGACCACAGCCACCACAGAAACCTGACTGGGCAAAACGACCACAACCACCACAGAAACCTAACTGGGCAAAACGACCACAGCCACCACAGAAACCTGACTGGGCAAAACGACCACAACCACCACAGGCACCTGACTGGGCAAAACGACCACAACCACCACAGGCACCTGACTGGGCAAAACGACCACAACCACCACAGGCACCTGCATGGACGCGTCAACCACCCGCGCCACCTGCATGGGCAAACCAGCGCCCAGCCAGACCAGATTGGGCGCAACGGCCACAAGCACCACAGGCACCTGAATGGACACGTCAACCACCCGCGCCACCTGCATGGGTAAACCAGCGCCCAGCCAGACCAGATTGGGCGCAACGGCCACAGGCACCTGCGCCACCTGCATGGGCAAACCAGCGTCCAGCCAGACCAGATTGGGCGCAACGGCCACAAGCACCACAGGCACCTGCATGGGCGCGTCAACCACCTGCACCACCTGCATGGGCAAACCAACGTCCAACAAGACCGAATTGGGTGCAGCGACCACAAGCTCCGAATTGGCCTAACCATCCTCCATATGGCCGTTAAGCTACTTGGATGACAGATAAACACACAACATTACAAGCCGGTTTGGGTAATTGAGAAACAAATAGAAAGTAATATGCTAATGATCAGGAAAATAAAATGATTAACAGTAAAGGAGTTAAATAATGCGATTAACGTCTTTTATCGTTATCAACAAATACGACATGAAACGCCTGTTTGTAATGTTGCTATTATCAATGTTACTCAGCAGTGTTACGTATGCAGAGTCATTATCGTATTCGCCTGATCAATGGCCAAGGCGTTGGAATATTCTGATAAATGAAATGCACCAACCTGGCAACCCGACGGGCGTCAGGTCAAATAATCAACAATATAACACTCCACAAACGGCACAGCGTCCTGCTCGAAGTCCTGCGTGGGGTGTTCCACCTGTAGCGAAACCCAAATCTCGACGGAGCTATCGACCAGATTACAATACCAACTCACACATCGTGGATTATTCAAGGTATTACGGTACGGGTAACGCCTACTACCCAGGACTCGCAGGTTACGGCATGGGTTCGCCTTTTGGAGCCCCTTTGTTAGTGCCCGGTATATCACCAATATTAGCCCCTGGTCTGACAGCTCCCGGCATCCCGTTTGGTGTCATGCCATTTAACAGTTACCCATATGCTTACCCATATGGAAGGACGTATCCATACACGGGGTTTTTGCCCGGGATAGGTTATTAGCAATTATTGTCGTGTAGATTATATTCGTATAAATAGAGAAACATGCAATTTAATTGTCATAGGTCAATATTTAATATAACTAATTTATTATAGTCTTATATATGTTTTAAAGAACAGTCAAAACAAGTACATGAGCTTTACTGGCTTGTTTTCTGGATAGGGTAATAAATGAAGCACTCTGCATTTATTATTCATTGATACACATAAGAGTGATGGAGGCATGGGTTGCCCATGTTAATTTTATTACCTTCTAAAAATTAAGGAGAAGGAAATGAAAAATGTTCGTAAAATTGTTGGTATAGCAGCGTTAGTAGGTGCTATTGCATTACCATTCACTGCAGCTGAAGCTTGGTGGGGCCCTTGGGGTGGCGGTGGCCCTTGGAACAACAACAGCGGTTGGGGCAATAACAATCGAGGCTGGGGCGATGGCTGGGGCGATGGTAATATGTCGTTCAACATGGGTGGTCGCGGTAGTGGCTCTGGTAATGCCTATGGTGATGGTTATGGTCGTGGTTATGGCTATGGCGGTTATCCTGGTTATGGCGGCTACGGTCCTGGTTATGGCGGTTACGGCCCTGGTTATGGCGGTTACGGCCCTGGTTATGGCGGTTATGGCCCACGCCCTGGCTATGGTGGTTATCCGGGTTATGCGCCAGCACCTGCGCCTGCACCTGCACCTGCAAAATAAACGTGAATTCGGGTTTAGGGTATTCAATGTGTGAATACCCGGGCCCGGAAACACTTATAATAATCTAATCTACAGCTCGGACATTTTTTATGACACATTTTATTAGAGCATTATTCTGTATTTCAGTCAGTTGCTTTAGCTTGTCAGTAATAGCCTTTGAAATAAATACGGAATTTTCAGCCGAAGCCGTTCAGAGTATGCCTGGTCGCACACCTGTTACCGCTAAAATGTTCATAAGTAAAAATGCCGTCCGCACAGAATCAACCATCAATGGGAAAGCATTCGTTGAAATTGTTTTCCCACATAAAAAACAACGCCTATTATTAAACCAGCTGAAAAAGACTTATTTTGAACAAACAATGCCCGCAGATAACTCAGCTAAAAAGTTTAAAGCCAATATGACGCCTTGTGATGCTTTGCAAAATGCGACTTGTAAAAATCTTGGCAATGAAAAAATTAATGGGCGAAATAGCATAAAATGGGAAATGACAGCTACACACAATAATCAAACCCGCAAAAGTTTGCACTGGTTAGACACAAAATACCATATTCCAGTAAGAGAACAGTATCCAGATGGTACAATCACAACCATGACGTTTGCTGGTAAAGAAAAAATGAATGGTAGAAAGACTGAAAAATGGAAATTTCATGCTACGCGATCTAATGGACAACAGACTGAATCACTTCAATGGTATGATCTAAAACTTAAAATGGTTATACGTGAAGAATTACCAGGTGGATATGTACGTGAGTTACGAAATATAAAAATAGCAACCCAGAACAAAAATTTATTTAAAGTACCGTCCGGCTATAAAAAAGAAATGATGCACGGGACGCCACGAGATAACAGACGGTGAATATGTGATAAGTGTAATAGCTAATTTAAAAGGAGGTTCGGGTAAAAGCACCGTTACCTTCAACCTTGGGCTTTGGCTTCAAATGAAAGGCCAGCCTGTTGTGGCGTATGATCTTGATCCCCAGCAAACCTTATCGGACGTTGCAGAAGTTAGAAGAGAAGAAGGTTATGCACCACCCCTGCAGGTTAATCAACCACGTGATAGCCTGCTCGATGACATGAAGTATCACCCGGAACAAACACAAGTACTCGTGGATGTTGGTGCATCTAATATGCATGCCATGAAACAGGCGCTTTCTATTGCAAACAGAATAATTATCCCTGTCCCTCCGAGCCAACCCGACGTTTGGGCTACACAACGTTTTTTAAGTATTGTAAGTGAAGCAAAACCACAAAATAAACCTGAAATGAAAGTTTTTGTTAACCGTGCTGACACACATCACGCCATTCGTGAGTCAGATGAAACGGAGGAGGTATTAAAACAACTCGCAGATGTTGAATTAATACCTCAACGCCTTTACCAAAGAACACTATATCGACGTTCTTTGAGTGAAGGCATGTCGATATTTGAGCTATCCAGACGCAGCAAAGCCGCTGACGAATTTAATCGATTTGCCAAAATATTGTATCCAACACTATCAAAATAAAAGGCCTCGGCACAGGAAGACTAATGAAACTATTACGTTATATTTTAAGTCACATTATATTAATTACTTTTTTATTTGCTGTGGTTGCCATTTTTTACTATCGCACACTGCTTTTTCCTTATCCCGTTGTCGAAAAAGTGGATGGTTTGATCGCCAAAGTCTACCCAGGCGCAATTGAATTTTCATCAAAAAAAGATTATTTCTGGGTAAAAAGCGATAAAACAGATAGTACAGATCCCTCATCAACGGCACCTACCGATGTTGCCACAACAACTCCACCTGTGGTGACAACTGAGCCTGAAAGCACAACGGCAGTAAAACCTGGACCTGTGGTGACAACTGAGCCTGAAAGCACAACGGCAGTAAAACCTGGACCTGTGGTGACAACTGAGCCTGAAAGCACAACGGCAGTAAAACCTGGACCTGTGGTGACAGCTGAGCCCGAGAGCACAACGGCAGTAAAACCTGAACCTGTGGTGACAGCTGAGCCCGAGAGCACAACGGCAGTAAAACCTGAACCTGTGGTGACAGCTGAGCCCGAGAGCACAACGGCAGTAAAACCTGGACCTATGGTGACAGCTGAGCCTGAGAGCACAACGGCAGTAAAACCTGAACCTGTGGTGACAGCTGAGCCTGAGAGTCCAACACCACCTGTTAAATCGGCAACCAGTAACAGTCAATCAGCTGCCCTGTTACTTTTCCAGGCTCGCACGGCCTTTGCAGAGGGTAAACCAAAAGAATCCGAGCAATTTTATCGAGACTTAATAGAACTGGATAAAAACAATCCTGATCCCTATGGTGAACTAGGAAATATTTATTATTCTCAGGGATTATGGACAAAATCAGGTGAAGCTTATTTTCAAGCGGCCGTTAAACTGATATCACAAAACAAAACTGATCAAGTGTACTACTTACACAAGGTGCTTATGGGTCTTGACTCTAAAAAGGCGGCCGAGCTGGCCAAACTTATGCACAGCAAAAAGTTGTACCAAAAATAACATTAATTTAAGGAAGTATAATGACTGACGATAAAAACATTGGTGTCGAAGTATGCACTGGTGACCCTGAACAATGCGGACATATCAAAAATGCCACAGCATCCGTTAACGCTGTTACTGAAGCAAATATGGAAGATTGCATGGGCAAAAGTCTTGAGAAATTGTCCAATGCTTTTTTGGCAAGTGCAAAACGATGGGAAATGATTGTTTATCCATCTTTATTTGCATTTATCCTGCTTGCCGCTTATGGTTTTTTTCTTATCTACAGCTTAACGTCTGATGTTTCTAAAATAAGCAAAGATATGCATCAAATTACTATCAGTATGCAAAAAGTTGGCTTGAATATGGACGCCGTATCAAGAAATATGGTGATCATGACACAAACAATAGATAGTCAGTCACACAGTATGCATGAAATGGTAACCCATATGCGTGGCATGAATATGTCAATGAATCAGATGCGCTACGATATGTCGACATTGAACAATAACGTCAGCAGGCCTATGTCATATATGAATAGCTTTTTACCCTGATAACTTATGCGATAAAATCATTAATATATAGAAGGAATTTCCCATGAATGATGATACCAAAACACCTGATACAGAAGATGATCAGTCTACTGCCAAGCAAGAAAGGGTAAAAGAAAAACTTCAGGCCATGGGTGTTATGTCTGATAATAACGATGCCCCATCAGATAAAAAAAATGATGATGAGCAAGTAAAATCACATAAGATAAAATATTCAATTCTTGCAATTATTATTACTGCTCTTTTTTTATTCTGGATTTCAGATACAAATGATACACATGATGACCATATTACCGACACAACTGCAGATACCAGCTCAGGGACAATGCATGACGGCTCTGGTAGCAGAGTAACTTCTGGAACAACGTCTTCTGCTAACCCTGATAATATTACAACTCACCCATCAACTAAGGTGCAATCCACTTTACCGGGACAACAAGCTGGCACAACTGCAAATACCCGAGCTAACAGCTCACAGTGGCCGAACCAATATAGATACCCTTACAGACAACCCCCAACTCACCCATCAACTAAGGCGCAGTCCGCTTTGCCAGGACAGCAAGCTGACACAACCGTAAACACCCGAGCTAACAGCTCACAGTGGCCGAACCAATATAGATACCCTTACAGACAACCCCCGGCTCGCCCATCAACTAAGGCGCAGTCCGCTTTGCCAGGACAGCAAGCTGACACAACCGTAAACACCCGAGCTAACAGCTCACAGTGGCCGAACCAATATAGATACCCTTACAGACAACCCCCGGCTCCACCACTGAACAGTCAATATCAGTATCCTCCCTATGGAAGACCCTGGATGCCACCTTACGCACCTCACTACCCGGTGCCGCCACCATATTATAGATAGGCTTAATAACAATAAACTAATCATAACGGAGCAACGATATGAATATTATCAGGAATGGTTTAGCATTAATTGGCGCACTCCTAATCATCGCTATTTTATATGCTGTTTACAAAATTGAACCTACCTATAACCGTTTTAAAAGCTTTGATGATAAGGCTGCAGAAACATATATAACCTTGTTTAAAAATATTATTGAAACGGGTAACGCAGCGGAAGCTACTGTCTGGAAGATGAAAGTCAAAGATGGCGTAAGTGCTAATGACGTTGACGAAATAATGAAATTTACCGCCAACCAGCACAACATTAAAAATGTGGGTGAGCTACCACTTTCAAAACAGGTAGAAGCAATGTCTGGCAAACCTTACAGACATATGAAAATTTATATGTTTTGTAATGCTTTAACTGCCGCCAATATGGTCAACTATAGTGATGCCTTTTCTGCTTACTTACCTTGCAGGGTATCCTTGTTAGAAGATAAAACAGGCAAGCTCTGGTTATATTCACTTAATATGGATTTAATGATCCATGGTGGTAAACCATTACCAGATGAACTTAAAAAAGAAGCGTTAAATGTTAAGAAAATTATTCTGGATATTATGACGCGTGGTGCAAGTGGTGATATTTTCTAAACTGATATTATATATCGCTCCAATAAAAAGGCCACGATTGAAGTGGCCTTTTTATTTTTTCACGAAGGTAAACCGCTAACTTAATCTTTCTTTTTTGCGGCCTTATTCTTAGCGGGTTTTTTCTTAACAGACCGTTTTTTACCCTTCGTAGCATCTTTTGAATGATGGCTTGATGGCGCCTGTCTTTTATCTCTGGCTACCTTGGAAATTTTCAATTGCTGACCCGACACCCAAACACCCTTCAGTTCATCGAATATTTCTTTAGGCATACCCTTAGGTAATTCAACCAGGCTGTGATCATCCTTGATTTCGATATGGCCAATATCACGGTTACTCAAACCAGCTTCATTTGCTATTGCACCCACAATGTTTGCTGGTTTTACTTCATGATTTTTCCCGACTTCAATCCGGAATGACTCCATACCCTCACTTGATTTCTGTGCTTTTTTGGGTGGACGATCTCGCTCACTTCTACCCCGTTCAGTTCGTTCTTGTCTTTTTCTTGGTGGGCGGTCATCCCTGTCTCTGCTTCTTGTATTTTCTGCCTTTCTTTGTGGTTTGTTTTGCAATAACAGTGGCGTATCGCCTTGTAATAATATCGCAAGGGCAGAAGCAATTTCCTGTGCTGGAACATTGTGCTCTTGTTCGTATTGCTCTATTAATTTGCTGAATTGACCCAGGTCTTCATTCGCTAAAGTGTCTGTGATGCGTTGATTAAAGCGGGCAACACGTTTGTCATTAATTAATTCTGTGGAAGGGAGTTCCATTATATCGATTTTTTTACGTGTTGCTTTTTCAATCGAACTAAGCATACGTCGCTCGCGCGGTGCTACAAATAAAATTGCATCGCCTTTTTTTCCTGCACGCCCTGTACGGCCAATACGATGAATATAGGACTCAGTATCGTGAGGAATATCATAATTTACAACATGACTGATACGTGTCACATCGAGACCACGAGCGGCGACATCTGTCGCTACCAGAATATCAATTTTCCCTTTTTTCAAATTATCTATTGTTCGTTCGCGTTGTTTCTGTTGAACGTCTCCATTCAATGCTGCCGTTGAATAGCCGCGTGCTTCCAGTTTTTCTGCCAACTCGGCTGTTGCTGTTCTCGTGCGCACGAATACGATCATCGCATCAAACACTTCGGCTTCAAGGATTCGCGTCAGCGCATCTAATTTATGCAGCCCACTTACAGGCCAGTATCGCTGGCGTATCGTTTCCGCTGTAGCAGTTTTAACCTTAATGGTGACCTGTGCAGGCTCATTTAAATATTTGGTCGCAATTCTGCGTATCTGCGATGGCATGGTAGCTGAAAATAATGCGATTTGCCTACCGTCTGGTGTCTGCTCCAAAATCCATTCGACGTCATCAATGAACCCCATCCGTAACATTTCATCGGCTTCATCCAATACCAATGCTTTAAGGTTAGCCAACTTTAAAGTGCCCTTACGCATATGGTCCATTACTCGACCTGGTGTTCCTACGACAATGTGTACACCACGCTTAAGCGAGCGTATCTGCCCACTATAGTCCTGACCACCATAAATAGGTAACACATGAAATCCTTTTATATATGTCGCATATTTCTGAAAGGCCTCAGCAACCTGAATTGCCAACTCACGTGTCGGTGCAAGCACCAATACCTGGGGGTCTTTTTGTTTTAAATCGAGGTTTGACAAAAATGGTAATGCAAATGCTGCCGTTTTACCGGTTCCCGTCTGTGCCTGGCCAATTATATCTTTACCACTCAGCAGTAGAGGAATGGTTTCTGCCTGAATAGGCGATGGCGTTTCATAACCCACTTCATCCAATATTTTTAGAAGTGATTTATCTAGCGCCAATTGATTGAATGCGGTTACCGTATCGGTAGTCATGTGCAGTACCTGAAATAGATGAAATACATGGAATGTCTAGCCTGATATACATAGGCTTAGTAATGCCCCTAACCGTCAGGAACAAGACTGAATTTCTGGAGGGCCGCGTAGTGTAACAGTTTGTATGTTTTCTTGCATGCCTGTTTATAGTATAACAATAAAATTAATATGGTTAAATTGATATTCTAGCTAATTTAGATGAAATTAGGCTCTGTTCTTAGCTATAGCCATCATAAATTGGCTGTTCTGTACTACAAGCTACTGCTATTTCAAAGAAAAACGTTGTTCCTTGCCTTGCACAGATTCTAATGCAATTTCAGGCTCATGTGCTTCAATATTTTATCCTTATATGATTGCGGTGCTGACTTGTTGCGCACCAAACCAATGTTAATATTTTTGTCATCAAGTGCCATCAGCTTATCGATTAAGATGATGCTGTTTGTATTATGAGCATGGTCCTTATACCAACTCCATTCAGAAAACCCACCATGAAATTTACCAAGAGACCCGTAGATATCGTGTACTTCTTGTTTTTTTGTTGAATATGTTGATATATTTCTTCGTGTATTTCAGCGGGAACAGATGGGTTTTTAAGCAGTAAAAACCCATCTTTTTGTTTATCTTCTAAATAACAGCGTTGAATATATTTTACAGGTAAATGCTTGCTCCATAATAATTGGTTGCACTTTAAACCAGCTTGCGCTAAATGTATGTTTCGTCATAAAAAAGTATTGAAATACGGAACGTATAATTTCAATTACTTATCTACTAATTTCATATAAAACTTTCACAAGAATAATTTGAAAAATATCAATAATCAAGTTACTTAGTGTTTTAAATTATAACTAACAATTGAAAAAAAACCTACTCGCTAACTTAATTATAAATAGGATTTTTATACTATAATATAACGTATACCCCTAATGCATTTAAATCACTATGCATGATCTATTTGATATTGATATTAGCCAACTACCAACAATGTTTCCGAATGAAACACTATATAGCTGGTGTGGGCGCTACCATCAATTATCTGGAAATAATCTTGTAACTGCTACAAATCTACAGCTATTTGCTTCTAGATATGCAGGACTTTCACACGATATACCGAACTATATAAACAACTTTGTAGACAGAACCAGGAATGTTTTTGGTACTGCAGAAGAAATTATATCTAAACACTCGTTACTTCCATTCTATCTTCCATTTCTCAACCAGGAAAAAGCTACGTATATAATACATGGCATAAGAACCGGAAGTCACATTCATACAAAATATTTACTTGGACTGCCCGCAAGTAGAGTTGGTGCCAATCATCCTTTAAAAGTATGCAAAGAATGCATAAATGAACAAGAACATAATTTCGGAGTATGCTATTGGTCACTGCAACATCAGCTACCGTCATCCTGGATTTGCCATAAGCATTATCTACCTCTCTTTAGCATCAAAACTACTCAAACGCCTGTACATCTTAGAGAGTGGATTTTACCAAACAAAAAATACTTAAATTCTAGTACATTTATTCCTACACTCAACAGTAAACAAATAAGTAAATTAGATCGTATTTCTAGATTCGGTGAGAAAACACTCCTTCTACTAAACTCTACTTTTAATCCTATAACTCTATCACATTGCTATCAACTAGCATTACACAAAAGGGGGATGCTAACGGAACAAGGTAATCTACGACTATCATTATACCTACCAGATTTAAAAGATTATTATAAAGATATTTCTACACTACCTGGTTTTCAAATACTACAATCTCTTGATTGTACAACAGGTGGTTTTGCTGCTGTAATTTCACGAAAAAAGCCAAAAGTAAATCATCCGTTAAAACATTTGTTACTTATTTCATATCTTTTTAAGGACTGGGATAGTTTTATTACTTCATACAATAAAGCATCTAATACTCCACCCACATGGAAGATTCACAAATCCCAGGATCATACTAAAACTAATAATCCTTTATATAAATCTCTTTATGACAAGCTCTGTAATAAACACCTGTCAATTCGCGAATCAGCGAACCAACTAGGAATATCAGTTACGACTGCTGTAGTATGGGCCAAAGAGCAGGGGATTGACGTTAATACCAGACCAAAAACAATTGGCTCAATCAAGCTTAAAGAAATCACTAATTTAGTAAAATCATGCGAAGACAAAAAAGAAATTTGTAGTAAATCTAAAATATCGCTTGTATCACTAAATCGTATTTTTCGCTATAACACTGAATTACATGATCTCTGGAGATATAGCCAGTTTTCTAAACAACGTGATGCTGCCCGAACTAGTTTCCTTAATATACTTGAACAAAATCCAGGCGTACCTGTTAAATATATTAGAAAAATACCTGGAAACAACTATATGTGGCTTTATAGGCATGATAAGACATGGCTTAAAAATAATCTGCCAATGCTTTAATGTAATTATAACATCTAATTTATACTAAACCATTAACAACAATTCTATAGTATCTTTCGTACATACAATGCTCTTTAAACTCCTTACATTTTGTAATTAGTGTGTCTACGCAGCCATATAAATAACAAATTATTTCAATATGATTCGTAAGGTCGTAAAAATACTTAATTTGATGATAGCTTCGATGACATATATATTTATGAAGATATACTATTGTTGAATTCAATTTTTTCTCTATTTCATATTGATTACTCTCTTCCCGAGAAAGTTGGGCTTTCTTCTTCAGTTTGCTAGAAACATAGTTGATTTTAGGATTAAAATAAAATCTTCCAGATTTAAATATCACGATTGAAAAGATATCATGCTCAACGAGATCATATAAATATCGACATAAAATGTCTTCAATATATAAATTATCAATATCTCTGTTTAAAATATCATAAACTACCTTTGAATAAGTTTTTTTCTTATTATGCCAGAATTCATCATGGATCAAGTGAGATTCATCAAACGGTATTCCATAACTCATTTGGTTGCAATATTCTGGTCGACCATCAAGACTTGGTAGGCCTATCAAACTGTTTGAATGATCACCAAGACGTTGAGTTATTAATCGCGTCCCATGTCTGTGGCAATGCTCTATTCCATCATACTGATGACTTCTATGCCAATACGGGGTTCCGTATACTTTTATGTCTTCTTTTGCGCATAAGGTACATACACGGAGAAACTGTGTATATGTACACAAAACAGTGATTAATCCATTTATATTTCTGTTATTATCCCTAAATAATCTTTTAATTGGTTCGTAAGTATGCTTTTGTAAAATTCCTTCCAGGGAACTATCATATACTCGCGCAAAATGTTCAGCTAATGCTCTTGCCTCTTTTTTGGTAAAAGTATTACTAAATACTCTCTTACTTACAAATATATTTTTAGCCTTACGATAATCATATATACCATTCAATATACTAGTACATGCAAATATTCCATATAATGTTTCATCGGGAAATGGTAATAAATAATTCATACTGCTAGAGACCTGGTCTTTTTAGAATCTACTAATTTCCTTCAGTATATTAATTAATATCATTTTGATATTTTCATATACCCCTGAACAACTACGTTTTCTAACCCACCGTTTCGTAAATCAAAATCAGGCAATTCCTTCTTGTTTCTCTTTTTTTTCTTTTGTTTATTTTGAAGTCGTGTTTCTTCTGTTTTTTTTCTTCTTTTAATTGTCCTGCTGATATCAACATCATTTTGATTTGATGAATAATTGTCATCAGTATATGACTTGTCATTTTGTTTTGTTTCAGAACTAGATCCTTCATCGTTTTCCCATAATTTTTTAAAATACTCTGCAGGTATATCTTTATATTCTGTAAGTAATTTTGAATTTTTTGATATAAAAGCATTAACCAAATTATGCTGTAATTTCATGGCCGGTGTTTCGTAATATTGGAAAATATGATCGATTGTTAGTGATTTACTGTCTGATCTAATTGCAATATTTTGCGCACCTTTCACTAATTCACATAAATAATGTCGCATTCCACCTGAACACATATACAATGCATGACGTATTTCATCATTCAATTCGGTGTATTCCGGTAAAACATTGTATTCCCATATACCTGGTACCATATAATTATTCCAATCATCATCACACTCTTCAGCTGGCAGATATTCTTTGAGACCTTCAGACCTAAACCTTCTTGTTAGTTGCGAGGAATTAAATATATCTTCAAAGGCAAGTGGATTACCGCAAACAATAATTGGAATGCCAAAATTCATCAATTTTAAAAAGAATGCCTGTAATATATCTTTATATATAGACTCATAAAAATTATTTTTTTGCGCTTCATCAAACACTATAAGTCCACAGTAGTGTGTTGCTAGAACTATTCCTACACCAACCGCAAGCTTTTCTATAGTACGATATTGTTTAGGTAGTTCTATATGATAATTAGTATTAAGTACTTCATCCATTGCTGCCAGAATTTCAATGAGCTGCCCCCCGCGCGATCCATCATGCGAAACTTGTACATATAGCCATACGAGTTGTTTTTGACGCTTCCACCCAGCTTCTTCATCGTGACCATGTTCAATTACTTGCGGAAATAGACTTAGAGCTCGTTTAAGCTCTTTTGACTTGCCTCCGCCAGTAATACCATAAATCAAATAACCAGATGCATTTAAATCAAATGACGGGAGTTCATCTAACTTCATCCCCGCACAAGAACCTATTTCATATAGTTGTTTTCTAGTTTCAACTAAATATGGATTTCTAACAAAATAAGAATCTCTTATCATTTGTTGGATTGTGTACGTTACTTCCATAGATGAAAGTGTCGGCACAAATAATGACTTTATTTGCCCAAGGTAATCATTTTGCTCTTGCTCATCAAAGTTTCTCACATCTTTATTGTCTAAATATGAATAACGAAGCAATTCAGGAAGTGTTTTATATGATTTATACGGGCCTAACGCCGTAATTAGTGGGTTATCTGATGGCATTTAAACTATTATTCATCATTGTTTTTTAAATCATTCAATGCTTGCTTAAAAACATCTAATTGTTCTGCTTCTTTTCTACTATTAATTACACTCTCTTTGTTTGCATTGTTTTTGATTTTTGTTGCAGTATCAATATGAATTACATTAGACGTCATTAACTTGCATTCGTTAATTCGATTTTCTTTTATATCACTACACAGCTCTTTTTTTGTTACTTTCCTATCCTGTTTTTTTATTGCATTTTGCTTTTGTTTTTTAGCATTTTCATTTGTAGACTCTCTTCCCCAAACAAAATCTAATTGATCCTGATCACTTTCACCTTTACGGCTACATTTATCGTATAAGTCAAGATCATGAAGATATACTAAATCTTCCAAAGTGCCTTCAATATTTATTATATTATCATTTGTCATATTATCTAATTCATGTAATCCTGAATCGTCTGTATACCATATATTCGAAATGTCTTTCGGATGATAATAAATATCTATTTCAAAATTCCCATTCCTACGAGCTCTCTCAAGCCAACCTTGTTCTAGAATATAGTCAGAAACATATCTTGCTCTAGGTATAACTACTTTTTTCCTGCCTGTATCATTCCTTAATAAGAAAACTCCATTCTCCCTAACAACAGCTTTCATTTTTGGTAATAACTTCGTTCTAAGTAAATCAATATCATGTGATTGGCTAACGTAATAACCTTGCTCAACTGCCCAATGGTATATAGCAACTCTGTTTGGCTTCACTCCATCTCGCTTCATCTCAATAGTAAGAAGGTGTGAAGCATCTGCTTTGTTATTGTAATAATAAATGGCTCGTAAAAGTTCGCGATTATATTCCCAATGTGTCCAGCAGGCATGTAGACCTGCATCATCCTCACCCCTTTTTTTACCTCTCCCATGCGTACTTCCATAATTTCTATGGTCTACAAGCCTATGAAGTACTTTATGTCCAGATTCTGATTTATTTCTATCCGCCCTACCACTCGGTATATACTCAAGTGAACTATGAAGGTCTTTCATAGTTTCTTTTGCTAATTCATTTCGATATTCACCATTATCAGCGTGAACTTTACAAAAAAATATTTCAGGCCATTCTTCTTCTTTGTATTCAATGCCATATCGTTCTACTTGTTTTTGTTTGCTTGACGCGCCACTTAATACTGTAAGCATAGCTATCCTACCAGATGGGTTTGCGAATCCAGCATAAAACCCAGCAATCACTTCACAAAATCCATCTTGCAAGATTAATCTATTTTCCCTACCAACTAGTTTTAATCTATCTAGAATAGACACTAAATGTTGGTCACTTGGTGTTGCGTCTGCAAAGCCTACCTGTCCCACACCAACAATACCGTCTCTCGTTGTGCCGGTTAACCCTCTTTTATTTCGCTCATAATCTCCTGGTAGTAATAATTGCCTCCATGCCTCCTTTTCACAGTCACCTTGAGGCCCCCTATACCTAAATTGGCTTTCAGTAGGTCTCATATGACTTGGTAACAAAATAGGCTGTTCTTTTCCATCTACAATTTTTACTCCATCATTCCACCATATAGCTGATGTTAATAAATATGCTTCTCTAACTGTTTTATATGGTTTAACAAAATATCGCCAACCTGCCTGTAAATTTTTCTTATCTTCTTCTGTTAATATCAATCCTTCTTTATCTATTTCACCTTTCTTTACTAATGCATTCTTTTTCCCAGGTTTTTTACTGTATTCCTTAGGCTTACCATCCTTTCTTTTTCCGCATACCTGAGTATTTGGCATTAGTGAATTTTTGTGTGAACCACCTATCCAGAATCTATGAAGCGCATTATATATGCGGTTTTGTCCGATCTTCAATTCTTGTGCTCGTCTAATGATCCAAGATGATAGTAATCCCTTCTCAAATATTTCTTCATTATTATATTCATCTAGCAAAGGGCTTATCATATTCCATGATGCATCTCTTATACGGATAAGTGTAGGAACTTCACCATCATTACCATTTGGAAATCTTCGCTGTATTACATCATCTGACATCAATACAACTGCTTCAGGTTTAAGCCTTACTTTCACAAGTTTACGATTATTTAGCATTTCCTCGACAGCGTTCAGTCGAAATTTCTTCGGACCGTTACGATACCATTTTGCTGCCGCGTCTCCTGTTGGAACCATGATCGCAATTAATATATTTTTTATTCTATTAACCCACAGCACTCTATAAAGACCAAAATCATTATCGTCAATGTTCTTAAATACATCATTCAATTTTAAACTTTCTGACATAGTTTCACGCTACCAGCCTATCTGAAATTAAATGTCTTATACTCTCACCGCCCATATATGGAGGTATGCTCATTACTATTGGCCTGCTCAAATCCAGATCAATATAACTTGACCAAACAGCATGAAAAAAGACATCAAATCCATCCTTAATGTTTAGTCTTGTACTATTTCTTATTTTTTTTAATGATTCACGTATCGGCAAACTATTATTGATATAATTGAACTCATGTATGAAATCAATTATCTTTGCTGTTTCGATATGTTGAGGAAGAATTGCTGATCCTGATAACCAGGCTAGATTTGCTATAAGCTGCTTTGGATAAACTTTTGAGTCCACAACAAGAAAAGGTATATAAAGCTCTGCACAATACCGACGCTGTAACTCTAATCTCTCCACTAACCTCATGTTTGTAATTTCATCTTCAATTTGCTTTCGAGGTTTTAGTGCGATTCCTATCAATTGCCTGCTATTTTTCTTACCTTTTACTGTTATTAAGATATCTATAGTACTTGGATATAGAATGTTAGTACCGGGATATACACCATGCACAATTCCTGCCTCTTCAGCAATTGCTAGCATTCCACGTGAATCTTTGTATATTTTTAAATCATTTGTTGTAGCCACGAGGGGGTGGGGGTGCTCCCATGGCCAAGCGGGGTATTGTTCACGTAAATCTAGAACACCTAACCATATTAAAACTAGTGCTAACTCATGCTCTTGTCTTGAAAAAAAGTGGAATTGACGCTGCCAGCCAGGGAATGCAGCGATTACCTGATTACTGCATGGGGAGACATTTTTTCGATGAATATATAGCCATGGACTATAAGCTTCACCATGGCCTTGTCCAAGCCCATCTCTTAAAGCACGTAGAAACTTCTTATGCGTCATTTTGCCCATATGTTTATACCTGAATAATGAAAAATGGCTTTAGCCTATTTATACATCCTGACACAAACAATCTTGTAACTATCTATATTTACTATCTTTTTTGCTAATCCTCTAAATATCGTATCCAGTATTTACTTTCTTTGTTCATATTCAGTTGGTTGATATGCTTACAACAGTTAATATGGCACTTACATTATCTTCTGGTACTCGCATAATAATACTTGTAACATGATTCCATTCGCTAATATTAATTATGGTCTAAATCTTATCAATGTCAACAAACGCGAACATATTTCTAGATAACGAGTTTGGCTCTCGACTTAAGTCTGAGCGCTTACGTCTTGGCATGACGCAGGAATCTTTTGCAGCTGCTGGCGGCGTCCGACGTCCTACTCAATATTTGTATGAACAAAATGAACGCGTTCCCACAGTAGAATATCTTGCTGGCATAGCTAAGGCAGGGGCTGACTTCAGATTTCTAATCACTGGTGAAAGGTCTGCATTAACAGGTGGAAAAATCTGTCTTACTGACGAAGTACTAAGCAGGGCATTCGCAATGGTAGATGAACACTGCCGTGATGACCGTGGTCGCCTAATTGATCTAGAGTACCGTTTATCACTAATGCTAGCACTCTGTAAGGCAGCAGCAGATTCAGGCAACGAAATGATAGACTGGGACAATTTATATAAAAACCTCAGTGCTTAAAGAAATTTACATGAAGTATTAGCTATATGGGTGATTTATGAAAAATGATAATGATTTATTTTCAGGATTTGCTGAATTAATTCAAACCGCCAGAACTGCTAATTCTAGATTTAGTTTTCGTGAAAGGATCGAACGGATTGCTACTGATTCGGTATTTCACTATTTTTATTACCTTTACACTTATTGGCGTTACCAATCTGTCACGAAAAAGAATCGATTTCGTGAAAGCATAATAGGTAAAAAATATAAAAAGGCAAACCGTAGATTGTTATATAGTCGACCATTGACTGATAAAGGGCTAGCAACATATAACAAGCTTGCAGAACATGGAATTGATCGTCGTAACCTTCGACTTATAGTATTTTGTAAATTTATAAAGGAAGATGGAAGTATAAAAATAAATTGGTGGAAAGAAAGCATCCTTGAAGCAGTATCATGGTTTACAGTATTTCTATTTACTTTCGCCTGGTTGGATTTAAGTATTACAATAGCCCTCAGTTCCTCTGCTCTTTTAGGGAAATTCATTGTAATTGCAACTAGCTTCATACTTTTTCTTATTTTCTGCTACCTAATATTTATTCAGGGTGCATTATCAGCTAGAGCTGCAAGAAAAATAAATAACTTTCAATAGTAATAAACATAATCTAATTTATGGCTGATCTACTACTAGACTTTAACGACTACAAATCAATTGTAAAATCGGTAAAAATTGGAAAGCACTTGCCGAATGCTATTTATATCCATAAAAGCGCTATAAAATTACTACCTTCAGACTTAATTAACTTCATACATACTATTTCAATTCAATATGAGCTAAAAAACAAAAAGTGGAATTTACTTAAGATATTTAAACGTGATTTTAAATTATCTTTTTTAAATTACCCTGATTTTGATATACATAGCTACCCTCAACTATTTGAAAGCTACAATGTTGATTTACTTAAACAGAAATTAAGACAGGCTAATTACAAGAAATCTAATAATCCACCAATTCTACATCGAAAGGAAACATTTGTTACTCATGATTATCCCAATATTTCAGTATTTAAAAATATAACTATCGAAGGTGAAAGAATTGGACTTTATGACTCCCCAAAAACAATAGGCTTTAAAAAGAATTGGGAGCGATTGATTAAATCAAAAGGTTATTACCTAAATGAGACTGGCAGATTATTTCCACTAACAGATATAGTAACTAATATAACTACACCCAATACTGTAATAGAGCGCCATAAAACAGCCATTAGTAGAAACTATTTATCACTTCCACTACAAGCTATCGCTAGGCATAACTATCTTAATGGTAATTATTCTATACTCGATTATGGCTGTGGAAAAGGTGATGATGTACGAGAATTAGAATCACATGGACTTAATGTAAGTGGCTGGGATCCTGTACACCGCCCAGATACAGTTGTCACTAATAATGACATTGTTAATCTTGCATTTGTTTTAAATGTAATTGAAGACAAATCAGAACGTACTGAAACGCTTCTAAAAGCGTGGTCGTTTTCTACCAAACTTCTTGTAGTTGCAGTAATGATAGCAGGTGAAAACAAAATTCGACAATTTACTCCATATAAGGATGGTGTCATAACCAGTAAAAATACATTTCAAAAATATTATTCCCAGGGTGAAATTCGCTACTATCTTGAATCATCACTCACAGAGTCCGTTATACCTGTGGGCCAAGGAATATTTTTAATTTTTAAGGATAAAATTGAAGAACAACTTTTTCTGTCTGAACGCCAACATATTAATCGTAATTGGGACCAAAAAACACAACGTGAGCTTACGCCAAAAAATAAAGTAGTAAAAAAGGATATCATTGAAAGCAACATTGATATTTTTACTGATTATTGGAGTTTGACACTTGACCTAGGACGTATCCCTGCAAATGATGAATTCGAACATTCAGAACTTATACGTCGCTTAGTTGGCTCTCATAATAAAGCTCATTCATCATTACTCAATTATTTTGGTGAACATCTATACACTGTAGCGAAACTAAAGAGAAAAGAAGACTTGCTTGTCTATTTTGCCCTAGGATTATTTGAAAAAAGAAAGCCTCAATCAAAAATGCCTGAATCACTGAAACGAGATATAAAAGTATTTTTCAGGACAATAACTGTTGCTTTAGACTTAGCAAAAGCACTTTTATTTTCTGTAGGTAATCCTTACGTTATAGAAAAAGCCTGTACCGATGCTTACAACGAATTACATTGCGGTGTTATGGAGCAAAGCCATAGCTTTACATTTCATAAGAAATATCTTGGAGATGTACCGGCTATTTTAAGAATTTATATAGGCTGCGCTACTCAATTATACGGGGACCTACATGATATACATCTTATTAAAGCCCATATTAGATCTGGTAAAGTGAGTTTAATGCGTTACGATGACTGGGCGAAAGCTAGCCCACTTCTCATCGAGAGGATTAAAATTAAGTTACGTGATCTTGATATTGATTTTTTCGACTATGGTGATATATTCACGCCCACACCACTATTAAATAAAAACTCATATACATCTAAAAATTAGATGCATGTGATATTTATTCTACATTATGCTACTTCAGTGTAACAAGGATACAACAAGTGTAAGGTAACTTCATTGATTTACCTTAAAAATAATCTTTGCATATCGAATTATTTATAAGCCATTTACTCATATCTGTAATATTTATCACAATTCCCAAAACGCTCTATCTTTAATTTTCGATACTTTTTTCTCCCCATCTATATACAAGCTAAAGTGCTTATCTAATTGTCGTATTTGCTGCATAAATCGATCTTCTTCTTTCTTATCTTTACTATTGAAAATAGATTTAATTTCCTGATTCTTTAGTTGAGAAACACGGTGAATGACCCAGGAAAGTATGTAGCTAGAATAGTCAGTATCACCTGCCTTAAAGTGTGTTAACTCCTGAGTTGAAAGAATAGTACCTACGCCGAACTCGCGCCCTTCTTTAAGAATTTTCTTAAGACTTTCAAATTCCTGTGACATGAAGTTATCTGCCTCGTCAACTAGAATCATTTTTGTAATCTGTCGATAATCTCCAACCAGCTTTGAACTACCATGTTGGTGCATTTGCGCATAAAATATATCGAGCGTGATCGCCACTACTAAATTTTGTATCTTAGGGTCATAACCAGAAAGATTTATAACTACCACACCATCAAGCACATCATAGAGTGACTGAGTTTTATCAGAATTAGGCTCAAATATTTGAAATGTATTTAGCTCATACAAGGCCGCATACAACGAATCCTGTTCAACTTTTTTATGGTCTAGAAAGAGGTCCCACACTGATTGCATCGTCGGTACAGTATTTGACCAAGATGCCTGTGAATGTGGGGTAATACCATTCTTATCGTAAGCTTTCATTATCAACTCATGTATTCGATTTTCTTGCTTAGCTCCTAGCCCAAAGGCCTTACTTAAGGTTGCTCGAAATTGACTTGCCGTATGCACAGGAAGCATTGGCTTATCACCTACTAACGCAAAAGGATTAAAAGGCAAATTGTGTAATTCATACACCTTTGCGTTTGTAGCCTGAATAAAATCCTCTTTAATATAATCTGCTTTATAATCGAATATTAGAATTCCAATAGGCTTAGCATCAATATTATCATTTTGATTCTGAACTAACTGTGTTACCAAACTTTTTGTGAACTGCGTTTTACCAGTACCCATTGTTCCGATAATTCCGGTATTTGTATTAAACACCTTACTGGTATTAGTCGGATCCCAATATACTGGAGACTTATCCATAACTCTATGTCCAAATAGTATAGACAAATGCTTCTCACTCGACTGACTGTTCTCGTTTGGTATATTATTATCAATAGCATTTTCGACGTCTTGATACATATTATTATTCAAGGAATCATCAGTACTACTCGATACCTCTGTACCTATTTGCTCAGCAGTAATCTCTAAAGGATAGTTAGAGTCAATCATTTCATCAATTTCAATCGTAGATTCATCTTTACCAAGTATGTATTCTACTGGTACATGACATAGTGTCTGTATTTTTCCCATGAGTTCTTTTAATGGCGTAGAAACTAACTTTGGCAAGAAACTAAATGGCAGCTCTATCCGAAGTATTGAATCAATAGTTTCATAGCTAGGCTCAAAAATGCTAGAACTATCAACGTGTGCCACTATTATGCCTGAAGGGTAATCGTTAAGCTTAGCGAGGTGGTACTCTCCACGAAGCCACTCTTCACGAGAAATCATAATTGATTCAAAATAGTTATCATTAAATACATCATAAAGACGATATTTCTCTACCTGGATAAATACTTGACGCATAAATAGTGCCCGATAGATCTTATTAGCTAATGTTCTCTGTCCAAGCATATTGTTAAGGTGCGTGATTAGATTCTTCACTTGTTCAGCTGCTTTACTATATCCTTGAGGAGAACCAGTCTTAACTTCAACGGGAAGTAAAAATAGCTTTTGTTCTGAAAGGCCTACCATAAGTATATCATCTGACATTGGTCCATCGTTGCTTCCATGTGCACCAGGAGCAAACTCGCTATCCATAATCCTCAATCCTATATTTCCTGATACTCGCACCATTTCACCTATTGATAGCGGTACCCATGTAATATTAGAATTAGCAAACATGCTCGTAACAAATTTATAGGCACCAATTTCGCCTTCGATTCCCTTTCGAGCTGAGTCTTCTGCCGTCAACATCTTTAGTAACCAATCACCATTAAATGCATTAAACTCATCGATTCTACCGCCTTGCCCTTGCTCTAAAACACGTCGATATAAATCCTTTTCCAAAGTAACGGTAATAGCATCGTATCCCGCTGAAGTAGTATATTGATCTGAAAAATGTATCAGCGTGAGATCATTATTACGAAAAAATTCGAGTGTAACTTTTGGGTCAATTATTGTTGTCCATATTGAGGCTTGGTATGAATAATCGAGCAAAGCCTTGAAGTTTTCATTTACAGCCAAAGCTATACCATTAGAACCATTATATTGTGTATTGCTTTCTCGTGCGGGTCTTATCAGAGCGCCATAAAGTTTTGCAATTCTAAGATGCGGGATGTCACCATATTCTATATCTCGAAGACCAAATGCTGTGAAATAGCTTCCGCCTTTACTTTCTGATGCTTCACCGCTTAATAATCCATCAGCTGCAACACCAGATGTACATGCATCTATGTTGACAGCAACTGCCTGTATCTTTTCTTCATTTCGGAAAAAAGTTAGGTGTGCATAATCATGTCCATTGGTGATTACTTCGTCATGTGTGAATTTGCTATATGTTAATCTGGTTCGCAAAAGATCTATCAGTGTATCAGCACTTTCTTTATTTTTTCCTTTATCTAAGCCTAACTTAGCCTTTAGCTTGTTATGGTTTCCGGTTTCTGAGAAGTCATCAAACCAATTAAAACGAAGATGCTCATCATAAATATTGACATGTACGTAGCATGCTTTATCAAGGTCTTGTAAGAAATAGTCAACTATTCCAAGAAATAACTCCTTACACTGCTGTTGGTTCACGGAATTTATTAATAGCTTACTACGGTTGCTATGTGTAAAAAGTTGGCTAAAAGCTCGCTGAAACTCACAAATTTTTTCCTTTACAACTTTTCGAACGTAATCGTAATTACTCTCTTCATGAGGCACTGCCATTAGCCATGTAGGATTTTCTTTAATCTGCTGAACGTAACAAAATTCATTCTTAACATCGTAAAGATATGGAATTAATCCTCTCGGTGTCATACGTTCCATAGTCACCCTAGGCATATACCTAAAGCTTCCATTTTTACTATCCTCAACAATCTGATCAACCAAAGATAGATAGTAGGACATAACTAGTGGGTGGTAAGGGCTATAATATTCACCATCTTGTACATGGATCATTCCTACATTCAGCACCAATTTATCATTACTACTGAGAACTGTATCAATCTTTATGTTTTCTAAATAGTTAAGATATGTGGTTACAACTTGTCTTGCTCTACGCCTATATTCAGGCCCCCATGATACTAATGAAGGAACTGTTTTACGTTCGTTAAGATATGAATATAATTCACTGTATGCTTCATAAAGCGGCTCGCAAGCATCTGATAAATCATCAAGTGATAATTCCCCATCCTCATCAATTGTAATAGAAGACTTGTCAACGAATTCAGCCTCCCATCGCAACAAATTTAGTCTCGTTCCGATTGGTGTTACTTCCTTGTTGTCAATAATTACTTTACCTTTAACTCTGGAATATTCTCCATTATATCCATCCTCAAAAAGACGTGAAAAGCGATCTTTATCAAATAATAAGGGGAGCGTTAATGACTCTGTAGCCACTTCACCCTCAATGTTAAATAACAGTTTATTCTTACCTTTTATAATATAAAAATCTATTAGATCTGAATCATTTGCTAATGCTCTGAAGTCGACCTCATTCGTCGTTTCAGCGTTGACCACTACTCCACGTTCTTTAAGCTCAATTTTCTTGCTTACCTCTGGATTGATGACAAGATTATATTCGTCCATATGTAGATTAACTACACCCGACTTTGGTGTTATAGAGAAGTGGCTTCTAAAGCCCTCTACAAAGAAATCATCTTTTCGAATGACAAGACAATGAAAGCTATACTTTTCTGTAGAACGATCTCGACCTCCTGTGCCAACAGTAAAGAATATTGGCTCACCATCAAAAGCACCCTTCAAAATCAGCTTACAGTATTTTGTACCTTGTGATGCCTTCAGCTCTGAGCCTACTGGTAAAAGTTTATTGGGTACTGATAATTGTTCGCTCTTAAGGTCATTGCCACTAAACTTTGCAGTAAAATCAAAACTATTTTCTGTCTCAGGAACTTGAATGATCATATGAATCTGACGTTGCGCAGCTGCTGTGGATCCACTACTTCTTGAAATTTGCTCACAATGTCCTGATTCTATTTTTTCAAGCACAAGAGTCGGTTTATCATTACGCTTTATTTCATCTCTATATTCTTGGAAATCATATTTTTTCCAGAACTCTAGATCATTATCTGGGAAATGCTTATGAATAAACTTCGATCCAAATTGCTTAAGGCGTATTTGTAACTGACCAGGAAAATGTTCAACCTCTTTTTCAATAGATCTATATAACTTCCTATTTTCATCTAGGCGTTTTCTTATCTGCTTAGAATTGCCGCTAAGTGTTTTAATAAAGGGGTCATCAAATAGCTCAAGCTCATAGAATTGTAGATCGCCATCTAACAAAGCTTTATACAGCTTTTCAAATCCAAACATCGTAGCACCATCTTCTTCCACGGCATCAAACTGATAGTCCAATAGACACTGAGATATTTCTCTGCCAGTATTCTTCTCATCAATCAGCTTCTCAAGCGCATTCTTAATCGCAGAAGGATGCCAAACGCCACCCTCATACGCCAAATCATCAGAGCTGTTCACTATTGTGTCGAGTGTGCTGTTATGGATAAACAATAATGCCATGCCAGATAGAGGACTACTGATTGATTCAGGCTCATCACGAAGGTGCGCTAAGAAATGTTCATTAAACCCTTCTTTATCATCTAAATGTAATAATGGCAGCAGTTTCACATCGCCAATGGTCATGTAGGGTAATTTCACATTATTATAATCAATGTTTTGACCATCAGTTAGGGATAGCAACGTATTATAAATCTTCCTACGGACATCGTGGCTAGGTGATTTAAACTGATAACGCTCACCTGAGCTAATATTTCCTGAAGCCCATTCAACAAATTGCTCTACGATAAAACTTTCAAATTGTTTTACGGACATATACTGCTTCTCCACTATCGCTCATGCGCTCAACGTTACCTATACGCTCATAAAAATCTACTAGCCTCTGCTGAGTCTGCTTATCAAAAAACACCCCTCTTGATTCAAAAGCTTCGATAAGCTCTGCAAGGCGTAATCGATCAGCAGTGCCAATAGCAATATTGGTTAGAAGAAGTAAGTTATCTTGCGTCAATACAAGTACATTTCCACCTCGACGGCGATTTTGTACAAAACCTGCTGAAATGTATTCCACAATACCAGAGACAACTTTCTGATTAGCCTGATATCGAGTTGATGTTGGGTCAGCAAAATGCTTATCGAATTGATCACATCCCAGCTGCAATAAATTTTCTAACCACTCAAGAGCACTCTGACCATCAGGCATATCTTTCACTATTCCTCTTTCTTTCTGGAAACGTTGGGCGTAGTCCCTAAGCGCCTCTCTATAATCACTATCATCTGCACACTCCTGAAGCTTAGAAGCAATATCCCATAGAGGCTTCTTTGGCGTCCCTACTAACTGCAACACTTCTAGCATGGAAAGTAAGGGGAAAATCGCTTGAGCTGAATTTTTAAATGACTCCCAACCTGAGTTTTTGATATCAATCCTTTCTGAACTTGCTTTCTCCGTATCAAGTATAAAGTAGAGAGGTTTTGCTTTCGGTTCACCGGCCTTCCATTCTGGTAAATTCAGTGCCAATTGTGACGTATACAGAAATGTATAAAGAGCTAAAAAGCTAGATAATTGTTCTAGTAAATAATTAGGTCTACTTGCTAAAAATTTAGCATCTCCTTTAAAACAGTCAGAGATAAATGGTAAATATGGGTCATCCAATGTTATCTGCGATCTTTCCTTCCACTTCTTTTTTAATATATTAATAAATACATTTTCAATAAAATTAAGCTGATGTTCTGCATCAAATTCAATTTGAACATTACCTAATAACGATCTTAGGACAGTTGCTACACGCTGATCAGGTGGATTTATAAGTTTTTTGTTCGTTTTTAGCAAAAGGCATTGTGGCGCCACCTTAAAAAGATCTTGGTTATCAAAATAAGCTTTTTTTAGTACACTCCAAAACGACTCTTTATCTAGTTTCTCTTTAAATACTAACTCGCACTCAGCTTCAAAATCTTCAATACAATAACTTTTCAATTCAAGACCAAGAGCATAACTTACAAAAAGTGCAGATACTGAGTTCCAGTCACAATCGTTGTAGTTAGTACGAACTGGCATGTAACTGCTAGATGCATTCTTACTATCGATACTCGTACCTAGCGCCTCCAAATTGATAATATTCATTTTTAACTACACCTCCATTACCTGCAAGTCATCCTCGTCACGATCTATTACATATTGATCTACTCCGTCGAAAAATATGAGTGTATCTCCTTGATTTGCTATTTCGACAATTTGAGCAACCAACTCATCAAGGATTAAAACTGTACTTTTATCATGCTTGTTCGGTCTATATCCCTCTTTAAGCTTTATTAGTAGCTCATAGAGATTAATGTTTACAATAAGTTCCGGTAAGGTTTTTGCTCCAACCTTCAGAAATACATTAAAGGTTGCTGTATGTTGACATCTATTTTGAGCAATAGAATTTAGATCTAACTTCACTTTTAGTGCCGAAGCAACTATGACTTTATTATATTCAGCAATAAAATAGATTCCGTCTCGCAACTTAGGTGCTCTTCTATTCATATAACGACGTACTCCATTTAATAGCACATTATTATAAAAATCTTGTAACGCAATTTTATCTTCTTTTGGACTATCATCACTGTAAGTATCGTGAAGCTTCCACATTCTCGCAAACTGCTCCAATAAGGAGTTTGAAAAATCTTGTTCAAATCTATGATGATAATTACTATTCCTAAAATCATATCCTTTAAATAAATAAAATAACCTAATATAGGAATCTGCCTTAGTAATATTTATTATCCCCAAATCTTGTATAGCATCACAAAATTCTTTGAATTCAAAACCAATAAGATCAAGATTGAACTCTAGAATAAATTGATCAATTTTTTTCGTTCTAATTATAGAAGGATCGAAGCCAGTAATACGGAGAGATAATTCGTTATCAGCAACTGAGTATAAATTGTCAAATAAATAGTTTGGACTCGTCAATAAATGATGAATAAAATCTAATAATGCTCTTGAAGTCATGAACTGATCATTGATTAACCGTGCTTTCATCAAAGCTTCAATAATAACTTCCTGTACGGAAGGAATTGATAGCATTCTAAAATTTGCGAGTAAAATAGGTTCTTGCCCGTCTTCCTCATCCTTTAGCAAAAGTTCGATAAATGGATTTTCTTCTTGTTGAGTAAGGCGCTGCATAAATTCTTCTGCAAAACGGGAGTGTGCGGCATGATCACGAAATTCAAATTTAGGATAATGTTCGAAATCGAAATAGCAATGCTGGCTTGGAGGCGCTGTACCCTGGATATGAGAATCCATCGATTTTTTAATTTCTATATGATCATCACTACCACCCTCTGCATAATTGCCCATCATTCCGACATTTATGCCAACAACTAGCGGGTCTTTACTTTTATTTACCTCATAAAAAAGCTTATCTAACTCGCAAATAGCATTATTATGAGGATCTAGACTATGAGTTGCATCAAGGTGAAACCTAACTTTTCCTGCGTATTCTTTGCTATATCGAGTTAAAATTGCAGACTTACCATCGCCACTACTTCCACACAAAAAAATTATTTCACCAGATTTTAATTTAGTAAGTCGACGAGCAAAATGTTTTTCAATAACTGTTTCAATATAAAGAAAATCCTTGAAGCGATTCTGGAAACTGTCCTCTTTTTCAATCTCTACCGCCTGAGGAGAAGATTTTGAAAGCACATTTAACGCACACCTAAGATTATTCACGCATTACCCCCCTCTTATCCAAATTAAAATGGAAGTTATATTTGACATTTATTTAACTTCCATGATATGTTTATTTAACTTCCTAATAATGTGGATTAATTAAATGGCTGATAACGGATTTCACCACACTTTTCCTGCTGTTCGAGGAATCCAAGCGGGGCGGCCGTGTTACATTGCGATGTGTCCAATGCGTATTGTACCAAAATTATTTAAATTCGATGAAGATGTTGTCCCCCCAGAACTCAGAGCCCAGCGCACATTAAATCGCAGTAGAATACCTGAGATTTCCTCATATTTAATTGATAATTCAAGTAATTACACTCTTTCATCGCTTACTGCATCTGTCGATACAATGGTTAATTTCGAACCTATGACAGACACTGGTTATGGCCAAAGTTTAGGTACACTTTCTATACCGATGGAAGCACAAATTTTAATTAATGATGGCCAGCACCGACGCGCTGCTATTGAAGAAGCTATTAAAGGAAATCCTGAATTAGCTTACGACAATATTTCTGTTCTTTTTTTTATTGATGAAGGACTGTCTAGAAGTCAGCAAATGTTTGCTGATCTCAACAAACATGCTGTACGTCCAAGTAACTCCATCAGTACACTTTATGATCTTAGAGATAGTATTTCAGACTTAGGCCGCTATGTCCAAAAGCACGTACATGCGTTTATCAGATTAACTGAATTGGAAAAATCTAGCATATCTAACCGTAGTACAAAGCTCTTCACATTAAGTAGTATCAAAAATGCCAGCAAAACTCTATTAGGAAAAGGTAATAAAGATGAGGTTTCTAAGGAAGAAAAGGAGTTATCTACAAAATTCTGGAATGAGGTAGCTGCTAATATGACTGATTGGCAACTAGCATTAAACAAAAAAGTAAATACTTCTGACTTAAGGGAGCAATATATTCATTCTCACGGTGTAATGCTTCAAGCCATGGGGCAGATCGGGAATGAGTTACTCAATAAAAGTGAAACTACCTGGAAAAATAAATTAAAAAAGCTTAAAAAAATTGACTGGTCTCGTGCTAATAAAAATTGGGAAGGAAGAGCATTGGTTCACGGTCGTATAAGCAAGGCAAGAACTAATGTTCTTCTTACCGGCAATTATATAAAACAACATCTTAGTCTACCATTAAACCCTATAGAAAATGCTGCTGAAAAAGAATTTATAAATGAATAAAAAAAAGTACCAATACAAAACGTATTTAGAACAAATTAAAAATGCTGTAATTGCTGATAAACCAATCATTGACCTTATAAACGAAATACAAAACGTGTATAGCAATGATGAACGACCGTGGATTATTGGATTTAGTGGCGGTAAGGACTCAACTACAATTCTATCTCTAATCTATAGTGCTATGCTCTTACTACCAGCTAGTAAGCGTAAGAAGCATATTTATGTTGTTTCGTCTGACACTCTAGTAGAAACACCAGTTGTAGTTGACATGATTAATCGTATTTTAGATACGATTAATCATCAAGCACAACAAGATGACATACCCATGACAGCACACGCAGTTTATCCTAAGATGGACCAAACATTTTGGACAAACCTACTTGGGCGTGGCTATCCTGCACCTAAACAAACATTCAGATGGTGTACTGAAAGAATGAAAATCAACCCAGTCAGTACTTTTATTAAAGAAAAAGTAGCTGAATTTGGTGAGGCGGTGGTAGCCTTAGGTTCTCGCCGAGAAGAAAGTTCGTCACGTGCACAAGTAATTGCCAACCATAAGATAGAAGGCTCAAGTTTAAGCCGACATACTTCATTACCTAACGCCTATACATTTATGCCAATTGAATATTGGACTGCTGATGATGTGTGGGAGTATTTGATGAGTGCTCCATGCCCATGGGAAGGCGATAATCAGGAATTGTTTGAACTCTACAAAGGATCAAACCAAGGAGAGTGTCCTTTAGTAATAGATAAGAGTACACCATCTTGTGGTAATTCACGATTTGGCTGCTGGACATGCACTGTTGTAACTAAAGATAAAGCTATCCATGGCTTAATTGAATCCGGTGAAAAATGGATGCAGCCTCTCCTAGACTTCCGAAATGAGCTATATGAGTCAACGATACCTGAAAAAAAGAATAAGTATCGTAACTTTAAACGTAGAACTGGAAAAGTTGAGTATACAAATAATGATCCTGATAGTAATGAACTAAAACATATACCGGGTCCTTATTGGTTAAAACAACGGCAAGAATGGCTAAAACGCCTTTTGACAATTGAAAAAAATATTAGAGACAATAATCGTGACATTACTTTAATCAAACCTGAAGAGCTGCAAGCCATCAGACAGCAATGGCTCCGTGATCCTAATGAACCTGATTGGGCAGACTCACTACCTAGAATCTATTCAGAAGTTTATGATACTGAAATAGAATGGATTGAAAATGATGCTGGCGCATTTACAGAACCTGATGCAATACTTCTTAATGATCTTGGTGCTAAATACAACATTCCGGCTGAGCTTATTATGAAACTAATAGAAGTAGAGCTTTCTGTTAGTGGCCTCAGTAAAAGAAAAGGCATTCTACAAAAATTAGAAAGTGTACTCAAGAAAGACTGGGAGACACTAGATGAAATAAATACACGTAATACTGAATCATCAAAACATGACTCATGGAAGGAAAAATTAATTCAATTACAATCTGAATATAGTGAGATACCTGCATAATGCTATTAGAAAAGTTAACCCTCACTGATTTCAGAGTTTTTCAAGGTCAGCATACCTTCGACCTAGCTCCAAGGACAAAATATGGGAAAAAGCGTCCAATTATTTTATATGGTGGTTTAAATGGTGCTGGTAAAACGACTACATTAACCGCTGTACGCTTAGCTCTTTATGGTAAGCAATCACTAGGATTAGGCACTACCCAAAAAAACTATGATGACTTCCTTGTAAGATCAATCCACAAATCAAATAAATCTATCATCAATATAAATTCCTCATGTATTGAGCTATCTTTCAGTTATGCCAATATCGGAATCATTAAACATTACACAGTAAAACGCCATTGGATGATCAAAGGCAAAAAGATCATAGAAAAATTAAGCATTTCCGAAGATGGTAAGGAATTATCAGAACTTAATGATGAACAATGCCAGGGTTTTCTTAATGAACTCATTCCTATTGGAGTATCTGATCTATTCTTTTTTGATAGTGAAAAGATAGCCGAGCTAGCTGAAGATACGGGTGGTATTGCGCTTGGTGATGCTATCAAGAAATTATTAGGACTTGACCTTATTGATACGCTTAATGCCGACCTTACTGTCTTACTCAGAAATGAATCTAAGAAAAGTGCAACACTTAAGACACAAAAAGAAATTACCAAACTTGAAAAAGAACTAAAAACATACGAGACAAAAGCTAACACTGACTTATTAGCTTTTGAATCGTTTAGAGCTAAATTAGCTGAAACAGACACGAATCTAGAAAAACTTGAGAATGAATTGTCGAGCCGCGGTGGTGCATGGGCTGTTACACGAGAAAAAGAGTTACAAAACCAAGCATCACTCAACGCAAAAAAAGATCAATTAAAAAAGGAAATGCGTGAAATGATTGATGGTAGTTACCCAATATCACTCGCAGCAAACTTTGCTAAGAAAACATTAACGCAACTTTCTAATGAATCTACTCAAAAAAAGATCGATATTACTGCAGAATTAGTGAATAAACGGCTTGATTCTCTGAATAAAAATATAAAGACAATTCTTCAGAAACCTGATTTTGATAAAGTTAGCAAAGCTATCAACAAAGAGTTTAGTAAAATCACGCGCCCAAAACAAAAAACTGAGATTATTCATGATATATCTGATGGCTTATTAAGCTCAATAGAGTTCGCTATTAATGATGCTATCTGTAATCAAACAACTAAACTAAAAGAGTTAAATAAATCACTTATATCCATCAATAATAGGCTTGATATGGCAGGGAAGAATATCGCGCGTGCGCCAGAAGAGTCATTAATTAAACCAATTATGGATAAGATTAAAAAGTTACAGAACAAGCGTGCTGAAACCCTTACCAAGCAAAAGAATTACAACGAAAGTCGAAAACGGCACCTTAGAACGGCTATTGAGACTGTACGAAAACTAGATAAGCTTACGGAATTATTCACTTCAGCTGATCAAAAGGATCGTACTATTAAATATGCTACAAATTCTAAAGCCTTACTCAATGAGTTTGCTAAGGAAATGGCTAAACGTAAGATCAAGGACTTAGAAGACGAGTTTATTAACTCTTTTCATCGTTTAGCACGAAAAGATGATATCAGTATACGAGCTGAAATTAGTCACACAGATTTTTCAGTTAAATTAATAGATAACAATGGTATTGAAGTTAATAAAGATGAACTGTCAGCAGGCGAGAAACAGATATATGCAATCTCTATTCTTGAAGCTCTTGCTAGAACCTCTGGAAGAAAACTCCCAATAATTATTGATACACCATTGGCGCGACTCGATTCAGTGCATCGCACCAAGCTAATTAATAACTATTTCCCATACGCAAGTCATCAAGTAATTATTTTATCGACGGATACTGAGGTTGATGAGGAATTTTATGAAGACTTATCAAGCAACATATCTCACGCATACAAACTTGACTTTGATTCAAATCAGAATAGCACCACAGCTAAAGAAGGGTACTTCTGGAAATCAAAACGAGCTGAGGCTATATAATAATGTTACCAAATCGCGTACGTCTTTCCACTAAATCAACTCAAAAAATGCAATACTTAAAATCTAAGACAGGTATTACTCCAAATATCCTGTCTCGAATTGCCATTATGCTCGCCATTAAAGAAGGTGGTAATCTAAAAAACTCTGGCGTTGAGAATTATGACGGTCAGGTTTTAGATAAAAGTGTTCTATTTGGTGAACATGCAGAAGTATACGATGTACTCATTAATCAATATATCCATGAATATGATATTGATCTTGATATCCAGAAGACAATTACATCACTAGTCGAAGTTGGTGTTCATAAGATGGGACATATAAAAAGCTTAGGGGATATATGTAGTCTAAAATAACACTCACATTATTAGACACATACAAATTTCTGTTACTATTAACCAGTCACTTATGGTCTACCTATAAATTCAAATAAATAATATCTTGTTTAACAAAGACACTAAATATCTACATAATACCAAAATTGATCATTATTCAATACTGCCTCCTCTGGTTCATCATATTCAAGCATAAAGGATGGTACTCTTGTTATTTTTTTACCCTCTGGATACGGCGGCAATTTGCCTACTAGGCCAGAAGCAACCGGACAAATGGTTTTTGTATAGTCTCGAGCCCATTCCAGCCACTGCTGTTTTTCCACATCTGCTGCAAATACCTTTAAGTTGTGAATATCTGTTATCTCAGTAGCATCGATATAGGCACGCATTGTCTCTGCTCTCTGCCAACATCTTGATTCCTGGATAAATTTCTTCTTACACAATACTTGAAACTCTGCTTCTCGATCGTATTTGTCTTTTTCCTTCAAATAAGCAACAGCTTTTATCTTTCTTTCATCCCGTATACGCTCATTTTCACGTTCCACAATTGTCTGGCTAAGCATCTTCTTTATGACTTCATCCAGTCTTTCTTCAATTAAACTCCTTCCATCTCTTACAGTGATATTTCCGTATCCTGGACCATTGACCTTTAATGTGAGTTTATTCGTGGGCACCAGTCTCCAAGCGTCTGAAGAACATGGATATTTGGTTTTATGTCGCTTTTCGAGTGGAATTTCCTGTCGTGTACTAAACTCTTCTAACTGAATCTTAAACTCATATCCTTCCCATCTTGTCGTTAACCATTCTTTGTCATTATTTGAATTGTATGCATTTATGATAGCTCCCACGGAGAGTAATTCTTTAAATAGCATAGTTATCAAATCTTCGGCGCGCTTATACGAAGCAGGCGCTACTCTTATGGGAAAATTTTGGGATGGCACCATCAATATTCCACGCTCATCAACCTTTCTAAGACTAATTTTCTGTTTTATAGTCTTTAATATCGATTTAATCTCACGTGAATGCATTGGAATGATATCAATCCTGTTCTTACCAGACATTTTATCCAGCTTTTCATCGACCTTCTTAATTCTATGTGTATTGTTCATCCTATTGGTTGTAAAACGAAAACTAGACTGCTGCCCTGAATCAATTGGAGGAAGTGGAATTACAAGTTTATCCTTCTTAATACAAGGTTTTCTTAGATGAAAACCTTGTGGCGGAAGAGGTATACAGTTCCTGCGGCATAACTTAGCGAGCCCAACATCACTAATACCTAACTCAACTGCCAATTCAGTCATGGGTCGCTTCCAAACAAGATTATACAACTCCTCTCTCGACAGTGTTTTCTTGTGCATCTTTGTACTCCACTATTATTCACAAGATATCAATAAATATTCTATATTACGAGTTAGCGTATTTGTTTTTTAAGTATTTCTCTCTGTATTCTAAAAGGCTATTTATTTTTGTTTCCCAATTCATTGGTAGTACAGGGTCAAGCCATTTTATATCTGAATACCACGAAGGAACATATGCATCGTTGAAATTATTAAGTCCGAGAATATTATTACCGTACAATTCTAAATGCCTTTTATAAAAACATATTTTAATGGAAATCATATGATCAGTAGGTTTTGCATACCCTTTTGGTATAAGTACGATATTAGATGCCGATGTAAATAAACCATAAGGCTGTTGTTCATCGTTAAAATCAATAAATACTTTTTTCTCTAGATCCCTTTCATCTTGTTTATGACCGAATACATGTGCAAGTTCGAATCTATCTAAACCGCTAGCCGACCACATACCAGAAGCGCCGCCAGAATAAGCTTTGTTCATTGATAGGTATGCCCAAATATTCCTAGGAAACGTATTATCATTTAATATTGTTCCGTCAGCTTTATATACATTATTTTTCCATCGTCCAGTTTTCTCCTTATTAATTGGTCGTCTGAAACCAGGGAAAACACAATCAGATCCTGGATAAAAGAAAGAATTTATATCACATATATTTGGGCAGATACCCTGGAATTTATCCTTATAATTTATATTTTCTTGGGTAATGTAGCTAACAATATCTGGGTGAATGTGATGCGTAATTTTGCCTAGGATGAAGGCTAATTCTTTTTCAACGCTATCTGATAGGTCAGTAAATTCATAAACATCAATTGTCATTCCATTATCCTCCTAACACAGTAGCACAGGTAAAAATGTTCAACAGCTGAAAGTTTATCGCTGTAACTGCGCTTGTTAGTCTTTAGCTATCATCCCACAAAGAATACAATCGACATTGAGAGCTATCATTTAGACCAAAGTCTTGTTTGATGTGTAAATTATTCAGATAACCTAATGAACATAAAGACTGTAGTTTATCACCATAGTCAGGTTCACTGCATAAGTGCGCATATCCATCAGACTCAAAACCATCATTTGTCACACCCAATAAAATTTGAATATTCATAGCCGCAATTCGACTTGCGTGACTAAGTAGATTTAAAATCAAGCGTTTGGTCTTTGGGTTTGAAAAGTCGAATGTATATTCTGGATTTTCAATAATTGGAAATACAGCATGGGCTATATGATTACGGATATTTCTTACCAATGACAGTCCGTAAGACAAGCTTCCACAATTGATTAGATCAACATCAAACGTAACACTAAAGCTCGATTGGTATAATCTAATAATAGAAAGAAAATTATCAACTTTGTGCTCATAGTGAATTGGCACATCGACTTTAGAAAATATTTCGTCAAGGAGCCAATGCGCTTGGGCTGAGTAATTTCTTTTCCGCAACAATTTTGGTTGATTCATTTTAATAAGTTGATAATGATGCTCATAAAGGGAACTAGCAAATCTATAAGTTTCTTCTAATGCGTTAGCAATAAAAATAAAACGAGTCAATGGTGTGATTATTGCAGTGTGGTGATTTGCATTTGAATCGAGTTCCTCAGCGACGGGTCTACACCATAATTGAGCTTCCTCATACCTGAATGCATTCATCTCAACGGATTCAATCTGGCTAGCTAGCCTCAACCACTTGGCGATATTTACTGTATCAGCTTCTCCCTCGGGAGAAACACTTTTATTAGAAAACTTATAGACAATATGCCTATTTTCCAAAAGTTCACAAAACATATATAGCTCATGAAGATGAAGTGAAAGCTCCCTAAATTTATTGCATCTTAAGCATTCTGTTCTACGACTTGATGAACCCAAGTATCTCCTCCTTACAAGCTAAGGCCTAGCAACAGGGTGTATAGAAGCGGAGGGCGCGAGGCCATAGGAAGCGTCTTGACGCGCCATGTTAGAGTACATTACGCGCCCTCACCAGGGTCAATACTAGATGGTTGCATTGGGTTTGCATTAATCATTGCCCTGAATATCAAGGGGGCAGATAACCCAACATTTAAAGCTAATAATGGCGAAAGCATGATTCCTGATTCTATATAAGCAAACGCTAGAATGTAGCTTAAAAATGGCCACCCTATATATGGTAACCAAAATAAGAGGTCTTTAAATTCCGGACGTTTTATTTTTGGTAACTTTGCATACTCTAATAACTGGATAAAATTAACTGCGAAGCCGCCGACAATAGCAAGTATTAAAGGAGTATCCATTATTACTCCACCTTATTTTTAATAGAACTTACAATTACTTCTAATACACTACTTTTTTCTCGGTAGTGTTTTCGAGTAGTAAAAAGTTCTTCACCATTTGTTGATGGTATGGTTGATTGAATTACGATGTCAGGATGATTGCTTATACTACTAACTACAGTAATGGGATCTAGCCCTGTTGCTGTAGCAACTCCGGTTACTGTTCTCCATTTGTATTTAGGGTTTTCTAATGCCTTCTGTACTTTTTCCCATTCATCATACATGATGTGTCTCCTTAATTATGTACTCTAACGTTTAAGCATTTCGGCGCGACGTAAGGAGCGTCCAAATGAGCATCTTGTTAGGCTAAGCGATAATATAGTGCTGAAGAACATCACTCGATCCCTTATAGTTATCTTTTTTTCCAAACGAAAGAAGTTTAAAATCACCTTTCCCAATATTTTCTTTTAGCTTTTTTTCTATTTTTTTGAAATAACCACTTAATAATCGCAAGTCTTTTCCTAAGTACTCTTGAAGAGGATATTCATCACCAGATTTATATTTCTCTAGTTTCTTTGATATTAATTCTTCAAATTTTTCATACTCTTCAATTATTTCATCAAGTTTACCTTTTGATTCTTCGACTAATATATAAACAGTAGTAATTAGGTGTTCCACTATTATTAGAGCTGCTTCTAATGACTCTTTTTTTGGTGTCTTAATATCGTGCGCAGCGTCATTACCAAGAAAGCGTATTGAATGAAGCCTAACGGAGTCTTTTTTTGATATTAATCCCTTGCTTGCAAGGTTATTTATTTTTGTACTTAATTCCTTGCCATTAATTTTTTGGTCATTGCAAATTGCTTCAATCGTAGCTCTAAACCCAATACCCGCCAATGTATATGCGTCATCTCGATAAGCGCCACATGATTCTTGATATATTCTTTCAACGATTCGTGGAAGATGCTTGCTTGATATATTTCCTATCTCTTTTTTAGGGTATATTTCTACGTCAATGGGTACTTCCCACTTATTGTATTCGTTAGGATATGCGGCTTCGATGTCATGAAATGCATACCTGAATGATACATTTTCACAACCACAACATTTAACAACTGCATGTTCAACTAAGCAATGATACTCAGATGGGTCATGAGTATCACTATGTATTCCTACAACATCATGCCATGTTTCTTGTTCACATGATATGCAGTGGTTTTTTACTTTATCCTTCGCCATATTTTTAACTCATTATTTTTAAACTTAACATCTATTAGACTGTCCTACCGGTCAGTTTAATAAAAATAAGTAACTTCTAATATTTATATTATTTTTCAGATTTAACAAAACTTTATATGGATTTTCACATAATGGCAATTGAGCATATTCCGAACCGGATATTATCCCGAAAAATAAAGAATATCTGTGGATACAGCAGAGCGATTGAAAGTAGATAAAGAGAATTTGATACCCGATATCAGTTGATGTATCAACTGATTCATAAAGGTCTACTATGATCGAGGCTATGTGAATAGCTAGTTTACTATAAACTCGTTGATCTGATCGGCAGTAATAAAGTCTGTCGAGCTGCCTATCAGATTAGTTTAACCCATATTTTTCCTGCTAAGGCAGCTGTCGGCCCAGGCTGTGTGAAAACTCAAAATATTTTCTAATCACAAATAATTTGCTTCATGAGAAGCCATATCGGAAGAGATCTACTAAAATGAATGGTTCTAGTATTCCTGATTTTTGTGTATTTTTGAGTTT
>Ga0316206_1000289_pt1 | contig 78499 bp, 80 predicted proteins | sample 6monthpyrite_MG_FD_204942 | JGI IMG/M metagenome (GOLD analysis project Ga0316206, IMG submission 204942) | Microbial mat bacterial communities from mineral coupon in-situ incubated in ocean water Damariscotta River, Maine, United States -... | ecosystem: Environmental > Aquatic > Marine >...
CAATATGACGTCCCTTTAATTCTTCATGATAAATATTAGAGAACTGTTCCATAAAACGATTTGTTGATAGAACGTTCAGTTCTTTGTTCAGGATAACCAGTCCGGATGGCACACTGCAAACTATGGACTCAGCAAAATCCTTGAGTCTTTTCATTTCATTTAGATCTGCATAGAAATAAGTTTCTAACACCAGGCCAATATCAAGGAAAACAATTTTAAGTAAGGCTTTAATTGCAGCACTTATTTTTTCAGGATTGTCGGCCATCAACAAATAGATTTGATCGAAAACATTGCATAGATAATTACTGTAAGCACCAATATACCATTTGGGCTCCAGTTTAATTTGTTGATGAACAACGCCAACTTTCAAACGATTGCGGACATATTCCCAGTCGTATTCGCCGGCTGTTAGCATAGAAAGGTAGTCCCACTGCTTTTTCTTAAGCTTGGAAATTGTTTCATCATTGTGTAAAAATTGGCGGGTTTCTGGAAAATTAAGAAGGTGATCATAAAAGGCATCCATTAAATGTGAATGCACATTTTGTAGTGGTTCATGAAGACTTGTTAATAGTTCAATGTCATTGGTGGAGATATTTAAATAGGACTTACGGCGAGTATTTTCTTTTTCATCTATTTCAAGTGATTCAATAATAGAATTGACCATTTCATCGAGTGAGTTTAAGAGCTTCATATAAAGACACCTGATTGTGATAGAGACTTAACAATATGTGATTTCATTCAATAACTTTAGTAAAGCTATAAATTTTATTGTTATGGCTAATAAACATACTATAAATAAGTGAAAAAAGCCCCACAATAATCATGTGTTTTGTATTAATTTCTAAGTATTTGAAAGTTTCTCTATCTATCGTTTGATTATGTAACTATAAATTTAGATAGTAATTAAATTATTATATTCTTATTGGTAGGCTGCCTATCTTAAGTGTCATATAAGACAATGAATACTACTAGAAAATAAAAGAAAACTAATTAGGTAGTGAGTAACATGAACTCAAAAGATATTTGGGATCAGAGTAGAATAAAGGGGTTGGAGTGATTTTATTTTGACCAAACACTTTAGTGCAGATGTTCGTAATCAGTAATAGATAGGGTAAGAATACAAGCTTGGCTAATCTTAAAAAAACAAACAAGACAGCCATCTTAAGTAACATTGATAAAAGGAATGAAAATGATATATTGGGCTGTATAAATTAATATTAAAATGAATATGATAAAAATTATAATAACATTAACCATCGGGCTATTTTCTTTACCCTGTTTTGCAGATACACCACAAGCAGTGGATTTTGATAAAACCACTGGAGCAGGAACATGGAGCATTAGCCGTGACGGCGTTCATTTTTCGTTAACACAAATTTTACCGGAACAAGCTCAAGCCTTTTATGTAAACCGCGGGTTTACGCTGCAACAAATAGAACCTTATATCTCATCTTGTGTTTATATGGCTGTACTACGAAATGATAATGCAGCCGGCATTATTCATTTTATAAGTAAAAACTGGCCGGTACACTTTAATGGTAATCCCCATTCATTGCTGCCTGTTAATGAATGGGTAAAAAAACTAACGACTAAAACAACTAAACAATCTTCTTTAGTTGCTTTTCGCTGGGCACAGTTTCCACCCGAACATGAATATGAACCGGGAGGAGATTGGAATCAGGGAATGTTATCCATTGGACTACCTGCGGGTAGTCAATTTAATATAACTGCGCGTTGGGATATAAAAGGCAAAGCGTATGAAGCAACTTTACAGGGAGTGCAGTGTGCTAAATAAACACTCTATATCATTAAGCATACTGATAACGGCTGCGATTTTTTTAGTAGCTGGAAAGGGGGTAGCTGCCGAGCTGCCACCTTTAACTCACAAGCTTACAACTCTTAAAAAGGTTATTAACGCACCAAGCCTTCGGTTGAAGAACTTAGACGATGAAATTGTTGATATTAAAGATTTGAAAGGTAAGGTAGTGGTTGTTAATTTTTGGGCAACGTGGTGTCCACCATGCCGTCGTGAAATGGGTTCGCTAGAGCGGTTACATCTTGCAACAAAAGATAAAAATGTTGTGGTGTTAGCGGTAAATATTGGTGAAGATGTCGATACGGTATTTTCTTTTTTAGGTCAGGTGGAACCTTCACCCACGTTTCCGATGTTGTTTGATCCAGAAGCTAAGTCTATGGCGCTCTGGAAAGTTCGAGGCTTGCCGACAACCTACATTGTTGCTCCCAATGGCACTTTGGTATACCGCGCTATAGGCGGTCGTGAATTTGATCACCCTGATATTCAACAAGCCATTATAAAATTAAATAAATAAGTAGAGTATGAACACTAAAGTTTAGTTAAATTTACTTGTTAGATACTTTTACTTGTTCACTACGAATCTCGACTATCTTTCCTAAATATTCATTTCCCCATACCTGAATTTCTTTAAGAACGGGTACCAGTGTTAAACCAAATTCTGTTATTGAATATTCTACCTTCGGTGGCACTTCGGCATAAACTTTTCTATGTACAATCTGGTCGGATTCTAATTCTCGAAGTTGTCTGGTTAACATCCGTTGAGTAATGCCAGGTAATAGTCGCCCCAGTTCATTGAAGCGTTTTGTTTCATCTTGTAAGTGATACAAAATAGGTGCTTTCCATTTACCCCCAATAACATCGATAGCCGCTTCAATCGGGCAGCCATAGACACATGCAGGATTTTCTTCATCTCTCATTTTTACTTACCTGTATTAGATAGGGGCTAGTATACAAAAGTGTAGTATAGCACAATTATGTGCGTACTTACATTATGGTATGTAATCGAATAGTATCACTTTTCCTTACTTAAATCTGAACAATGGAGAGTTATATGAATACTATCGATGCCATTAAGAGTCGTCGCTCAATCAAACACTATGATGCTGAGCATCAAATGACAGAAGACGAAATAACCGAGCTATTATCATTAGCGGTGTTATCTCCAACCGCGTTTAATATTCAAAATTGGCGCTTTGTCGTTGTGCGAGACCCTGCGTTACGCCAAAAAATACGTGGTAGCGCATGGGACCAAGCGCAGGTTACGGATACTTCTTTATTTATTGTGCTCACAGCTGATTTAAAGGCATGGGAAAAAGAACCCGTTCGATATTGGAAAGATGCAGCAGAAGAGGTGCAGGGTTTTATGGTACCTGCCATTGACGCTTATTATCGCGGCAAAGAACAGGTTCAGCGTGACGAAGCAATGCGATCTTGTGGCATCGCGGCACAAACTTTAATGCTGGCGGCAAAATCACTAGGCTATGATTCATGCCCGATGGACGGTTTTGATTTTGATGAAGTTGGCGAGCATATTAATTTACCTGCTGATCACGTTATTGCAATGTTTGTTGCCATTGGTAAAGGCACAAAAGAAGCATGGCCACGGCCAGGACAATTATCTTTGGATGAGGTTGTTATATCAAATAGTTTTTAAACGCAGTGGCGATAAAGGGATTTATCCAAACCAAACTCATTTTAAATTAGTTATCTTGCTTATGTTATAAAAAAGAGCCAAGATTCATGGGGATTAGTTTTAAGTAAAACAAAAGGACCCGTTTGTGACTCAACGTATACCAACCTTAGAAGACATCACTGCTGCATGCAAAAACGTGTATCAGCATTTAAAGCCCACACCTCTGTACCATTACTCAGGATTGAGTGATTTGATTGGAGCAAATGTTTGGATTAAACATGAAAACCATCAACCGGTTGGTGCTTTTAAAGTGCGAGGTGGATTAAATTTAGCGGCAAATTTAACGAGTGAAGAAAAAAGTAATGGATTGTTTACTGCCTCAACAGGTAACCACGGACAGAGTATTGCTTACGCTGCTAAAGCCTATGGAATAAAAGCAACGATTGCCGTACCAGAAGGTGCTAACCCGGGGAAAGTAGCTGCGACGAGAGGTTTGGGTGCAGAGGTTCTTTTTCATGGTGCCGACTTTGATGAAGCCCGAGAATGGATGATGCAGGTGGCAAAAGAAAAAGGCGGTAAATTTGTTAGTCCTACTGATGAACATTTAATTCATGGTGTAGGAACCTATGCATTGGAAATTCTGGAAGAGCTTCCTACAGTTGATACTATTATTGTACCGGTAGGTGCAGGTAGTGGCGTTTGTGGCACAGGCATTGTGGCAAAAGCAATGAACAAGGACATAGAAGTAATCGCCGTTCAGTCTGCTCAAGCACCGGCGATGAAGTTAAGTTGGGAAAGTGGCAATATGATAGAAGCACAAATGAATACCATTGCAGAAGGTGTTGCAACACGAGTTCCTTTTGAAAACACGCAACGCATTATGCGAGAGTATGTAGATGATTTTTTATTGGTAAGTGGCGACAGTATTAAATCAGCCGTTATAACACTTCTGGAGAATACTCACAATTTAGCAGAAGAAGCGGCGGCCGCACCTTTAGCAGCAGCGTTACAAATAAAAGAAAAACTCAAGAATAAAAATGTTGTGTTAGTAATGAGTGGAGGAAATATATCATTGCAAAATCTTAAAAATGCACTGGAAATGAGAACTGAATAATTTAAAAACTTACTTGTTAATTTTTCGGTAGTTGTGATTTATTCACTAATGTTATATTTGCTTTCTAATGAATAAACTCACTTTTCAAGAAAAATATAACGCCATTGGTAGAAAAGACTCATTGTATGAAGGTATTTTTATAACGGCTGTTAAAACAACAGGGATATTTTGCAGACCTTCCTGTAGAGCAAGGAAGCCTAAGGCTGAGAATGTTATTTTTTATGACACTGCTCAGCAAGCACTTCAAAATGGTTATCGGCCGTGCAAGGTTTGTAAGCCAATGCAAAAACAGGATGAAACACCTGAATATATTAAAACTATAATTAAAGAACTACATCTAAACCCATATTTAAGAATTAAGGATGCCGATTTAAGGCAACGAGATATTGAGCCCAGTCAGATTCGACGATGGTTTAAGAAACACCATAATATGACTTTTCATGGTTACCAAAGAATGCTGCGTATTAATACGGCCTTTAGTGGAATTAAAAAGGGTGAAGCAATTTCAAACTCAGCATTTGATAGTGGTTTCGAATCGTTGAGTGGTTTTAATGAAAGCTACCGTTCTGTGTTTGGGGAATCACCCAGCCGAACGATTGAAAAATCCGTTTTAAATATTATTCGTTTTACCACGCCGATTGGCCCTATGTTTGCGTGTGCTAGCAATGAGGGAATTTGTCTTCTTGAATTTACTGATCGCAGAATGTTGGAAACTGAATTTGCAGACTTATGTAAAAGACTTAATGCGGTTATTTTACCAGGAAAAAACTTACATTTAGATCATGTTCAATTAGAGCTTCAGGAATATTTTTTGGGACATAGGAAAGAATTTACTGTGCCATTACATACACCGGGAACGGACTTTCAACAATCTGCATGGAAAGTTCTTCAACAGATACCTTATGGTGAAACGCGTTCATACACGCAACAAGCCTTATCACTAGGAAAACCAAAAGCGGTTAGAGCGGTTGGGTCAGCTAATGGGCATAATCGCATTGCTATTATTATTCCGTGTCATCGGGTTATTGCTTCTGATGGAAGCCTCGCAGGTTATGGTGGTGGCTTGCACCGAAAGAAATGGCTGCTTGATTTTGAAATGACAAATATAAATAGTAATAATACAGGGTCAGAGACTGAGGTATCCCCACAAAATTAAGACAAAAAAACGATCAAAAACAATAGTTTAGAAAAAAGACGGATATTCAGTACAAAAGTATGTCTTTGCGAGTGAACAAAGTGAGCGCGGCAATCTGAATGAGAAGCGATATCACAAGCAGATTGCCGCGTCAGTACTGAAAAACGCTTGTTTTTCAGTGCTTCCTCGCAATGACCGGTAATGGCAAATTTTGTGGGGATCCCTCAGTCTCTGGCCCCCGTTAATAACGCAGTTTCTTCTGACTATATAAAATATAATAGTGGATAGATCCATTTATCCAGTGGTTGCTCTATATACAATGTATGCTAGGCTAAATATATTATGAAAGTTGCTATCTTCAGTACCCATTCTTATGATGAAACCTTTTTGAATGCAGCAAATTCCGAATATGGTTTTACATTACAATTCTTCTCGGTAACGTTAACAGAACAAACTGTACAGTTAGCCCAAGGCTATGATGCAATATGTGTGTTTGTGCATGATGAACTCGATGCACCGGTATTAAAAAAACTAGCCGAATATAATATACAGCTGATTGCTCTGCGTTGTGCCGGTTTTAATAATGTTGATATCGAGGTAGCGAAAAAATTCAATTTTGTGGTAGCTCGTGTGCCTGCGTATTCGCCTTATGCAGTTGCTGAACATAGTGTCGGTATGATGTTGGCTCTTAACCGTAAAATTTATCGCGCATATAACCGCGTACGTGAAGGTAATTTTTCACTGGATGGTTTACTGGGCTTTGATATGCGTGACAAAATAGTTGGTCTTATTGGAACGGGGCGTATCGGAACGGTTATTGCGAAAATATTATTGGGGTTTAATTGTAAGGTTCTTGCGTGTGACACACAACACAGTGAAGCTTGTGAGGCAATGGGAGTTGAATATGTTGAACTGCCAGCACTTTACAAGCTTGCTGATATTATATCCTTACATTGCCCGTTAACATGCGATACACATCATTTGATTAATAGTGATGCTATTCAATTAATGAAGCAGGGTGTCATGATAATTAATACTAGCCGGGGTGCTGTCGTTGATACGCAAGCGGTAATAGATGGGTTAAAAAGTGGCAAGATAGGCTCGCTAGGACTAGATGTGTATGAACAGGAAGATGAATTGTTTTTTAAAGACTTATCTGACGCTATTATTCAGGATGATGTATTTGAACGTTTGTTAACTTTTCCGAATGTACTCATTACAGCCCATCAGGGATTTTTTACACATGAGGCATTAACTAATATTGCAGAAACAACTCTTGCTAATATTGCAGCCTATCCGAATAATATTCCAGAGCAAAATATGCTTACTCCACAAAATATTATTAGTAAGCCGTGTGAAAGTTAATGTTGAATATTAGGGTGATAACTGCGCTCTGAACTGGTAAAAGGAGAGTGCTCCAGGTCTTGCATTTCACATTTTAGTTTGTCTTTGTGTGAATAGTAAGACTTGACTCCGTTTGCTGAAAACACATAACATTTAGATTATAAACTTAATGTTATATATTGATTGATTAATGAAGGGAATACAACATGAATGGCGAGACAACGGAATCTTATAAAGATAAAAGCGTATGGCTACGTGGATTTTATATGCTGATATTCATATTCTTTTTGGGGGTGGCAAAATTTGTTGCTTTAGTTGTTATACTTTTTCAGTTTTTAACTGTTTTATTTACTGCTGAAACCAATAAAAAACTTATTCGTTTTGGACAAAGCTTAAGTATTTACCATTACCAGATTATGATGTTTTTAACTTACAACAGTGAAGAGCATCCTTTTCCTTTGGGCGACTGGCCAGATCAACTAAAATTACAATAAAAAATAATTGAGTTCAGGTCTTGTATTTCATATTGAATTTTTCTTTATGTAAATTGTAAGGCCTGCTCCTGTTTATTGGTTGTGTAATGCTGGGTAATAGTCTGTCCAGTTCATTGATGCGTTTTGTTTCGTCCTGCAAATTATAAATAATAGCCGTTCTCTGCCTCCCATTTATTCAGGTTTGATTTGCTCAATAGAATGTTTATGGAGTTAGTAGTTAACATGGTTTATTTTTTGATGTAATTTATATAGCTGTGGGTGGGGTACTTTAAAAGATTCACTGTGAAATATAAGGCCTGGCACTGTGAATTCATTCCATTGATATATTGAAAGGGTTTAATATGTATAGAAACTTAATAACTGCATTACTAATAATAGTATCGATTTTTACAGTAAATAATTATATTTATGCTGAAGCATCAGCAGTTAAGTCAGTTCAATATACACAGCCATTAACAATTGGCCTATTGCCTCATCTTAGCAGTAGGGCTTTACTTAATGTCTATGGGCCGCTCATTAAATATCTGGAGCAGACATTACAGAGAAAGATAATTGTAACAACTGCCCCTAACTTCCATACATATTATAAACGTAGCTCACAGGGTAAGTATGATTTGTATCTTACTGCACCACATCATGCCGCTTATGCAGAAATACACGATAAAGCCCAACGCCTGAGCAAGTTTAGTCGGCCGTTATACTCAGTCTTTCTCGTCAATAAAAACTCACGTTTTCAAACTATTGGTGATTTAAAAGGTAGTGTTATTGCTACCCCGGATAGTCTTGCGGTTATTACAATTGTTGGCGAATTAACATTGATACAAAATGGATTATCATTAAAAAAAGATGTAACAATTAAGTATTCCAAGACTCATAGCAACGCTATGAGTTTGCTTGCCGTTAATGCAGTAGATGCGGCTATTGTTGGTGTATCAGCCTTTGAGAAAATGAATAAGAAAGTCACAAAAAATTTACGAATACTTACAAAAACACGTGTTTTGCCACATATGATGTTTATGGCTAAATCGGGAATGCCAAGTAAAGAATACCAAAAAATTAAAAAAGCCATGTTGGACTATAACGCAAAAGGTATGGGTGAAAAGTTCTTTTCTGATTCTGTGTTTGGCGATATGGAAAGCATTACAAATGATGATATGCAAAAATTAATACCCTTAACATCAATTCTGAGTAACAGACTTTAGTTTAATTTATTTGGTAAAACAAAGTAAAAGAGGACGAAAGGATTTGATTTAACCACTTGTATTAACGTCAAATATCAATAAACTAAAATAGTGAGTTTTATTTTTTCCAATACATTATTTCGCTCACTACGAATTTCAACTATCTTACCCAATTACTTCCTACGCAACGTTTTAAAGGAACAATTTATCATGGCATGTGTCATAACCTTGTGTTGCTACTCAATGAGGCGTATTGGAGGGGGCATTCACATGAAAGTCAACTTACAATAGGGGTTAAGATACTGATTTAACTTGAAATTTTGTTTGTAACGGCGAGATATTGGGGTTAGAGTGGGTATTAATCTTTATAACATGCATACGACCCATTAGTATAAAACGTAATACGATATTAATAATATTGAAATAACGGTGTTTGCTGAAATAGTGTCATATATCGATAAAATATAAGGGAAGAAATACTAATGAATAAGGTATTTACATAGCCTGCTCAAGAAAGAAAATATCTGCTATTTTTTCAGTTTAATCCCCATTGCCATTTGTGTTTGTTGTCTTGCGATTACATACAAGACTAAGTTAAATGATTATGAGTAATAAACACAATAAAGTAATCTACAGGAACTATATAAAGTATGAATAATAATAAAACAAAAATGCCCGCATATGTCATTGGCATAATTACGGCGGTTATTGCCATTATCGTTACATGGATCTTAATCCCGGTATTAGGTTCTATTGTAGGTGTGCTTGTTGGCTTGGTTGTTGCTGGTGTTGTGTACATGGTGCTTAATCATTTTAATCAAACAGAAGAACCTTCTGAAATAATAGCGGAACCCGTCAGTCAAACGGATAGCAGTATTGAATCATTACTTAATATCAACATCGCATTGCGCAAAGAAATTATCCCTGAAGAAATTCGTAGCCTGTATGAGTCGATTATTGATCAATTAATAGATGTACTACCAAAAGTGAATAGTGAAGTTTCAGGTGGTGAATTAGCGTGGGTGATTAATCGTATGGCAACTGAATACCTTCCTGAAAAATCAATAAGGCCTTATCTTTCGATGGATGATGCTCAGCGTAATTCAGAAGATACCATTGCTTCAGTAAAAGAAAGTATTGCTGGAATGCAATCAGAGCTATCTGATGTACAAGACATGCTTTCAACGCATAAAACGAATGAATTTAATAACAAAGCTAAATTTTTAAAAACCAGATTTAAAATGTAATTGGGAGTCGTCATGAGTGATACTAAAAAAGCCCCTAAATGGGCACAAAAGGTAGATATTTCATCAATGAAAGATAAGTCGTTGTCATTGATTGCGAACGTTAAAGAAAAAGCCGGCCCTGCATTAATGCGCACAATTGATGGTATTGGTGAGGGCTCACAAAAAAGTATGAGGTCAGCGAATGATCTTATGTCGAAAAGTGTTGATTCCTTATTAAAGGGTCTTGATGGTAAATCACCAACGGGTGAAAAGTTACTTGAGTTACGTACTGCAATGGATGATCTTAATCCTCATTCATTGAGTAACGCCTGGTACTTTAACTGGATGCCAAAAGGACTTAAACGTAAAGCGGTATCACGTTTTATTCATAAATATCAACCGATGCAAAATCATGTGACTCAAATTCTTGATGGATTGCGTGCCGGTAAAGATGATTTACTCGAAACCAGTATTGACCTTGAACATCAGTACGATGAAATCATGAATGCACAAAAGCAGATCCAATCCGATATCTATGTTGGTGAACATTTTATTACAGAAGTTGAAAAACTTGAGACAGATGTTGATGCGACAGATACACAAGAAGTAACAAAACTGGCTTCAGTCAAAAATAAAGCCGCTCGACGTATTCGTGATCTTCGTACGATGGAACAAGCGGCCGTTCAGTTCTTTATCAGTATTGATCAAACCGTACAGACCAACGAATTACTAAGTGAACAGATTGATAGCGCATTGACTGTTGGCCCAATGGTGATGACCAATGCTTTACGTATTCAAGCGGCACTCGCTAAACAGGACACGGTTAAAAAAGCGGTACAAAGTTTTCAGGACGGCCTGGGCGACATGATGGCGCAAAATGCCACGGCCGTGAATCAGGCAGCTAAGGAAGTAGGCGATATGTACAACAACCCGGTCATTGCACTTGAGAAAATGGAAGAAGGCTTTGATCAGTTAATGCAAGCGGTACAAACAGCAAATGAAACGATGGCTAATAGTACATTAAAAGCACGTGAAGCCAGTGCGCGTTTAGCCGATATGACTGCAGAACTATCTCCGGTTGCTGAAGGCTTGCATGATGCAAGAAGCAGTAACAAAGACAACCATGACAACATAGGCAACGATGATGTTATTGAAGGTGAAGTCGTTAATGTAGAGGAAGATAATAAATGATGAATGTGCAAGAAAGGCTGACAGCCATTCGCGGATTAAACCCTGTACCTGTTGCCAGGAGAAAATCATTTGATATACGCAACCTTAAAAAAGGCGGTTATGTCGATTGGGATGGTCAAACGTGGCTCGTTCAAAATATTTACCTTTATCTTGACGTGAAGTGGAAAGACTTTTCAAAACGAAAGAAGGACTACTGGGTAACAGAACTTGAACTGTATTCATTAAATACCGGTAAGGTACGCTTTGTGGAATGGGAATATGATGATGAACTTGAAGTCAGTCTAACCGATTCAATCGTGAAATTACGTGATATTCAATATGACGGCCGATCTATTAAACACCGAGATCTAGAAGAAATTTCCGAAGAAGAAGAAGGTGAAGTGATTGTTGATGGTACGACATACTCCTATGTTGAAGATGATACTTGGGCAGGACTCTTTATGAAAGCCGGTGGCTCTAAAAAAGGAACGCCAATGCGAGCGTATGAGTTTGCATCAGATAAAGATACCTATCTCACCATTGAAACATGGCATGAGGTCGAGGGAGAGGGTGATGATGACAGACCAGAGCGAGAAGCGTTTGTAAGTCATGAAATTAAAGGTAATTTATTTGAAGTACTGCAAACCTCTGTAGTTAAGTAATATTCAGTTAAATAAATTTTCAGATTAAATAAATATTCTATACGAAACCATCACGGCGGAAATTTTGAAATATAATAATAATCGTTTCATCAGTTTCTTTTTTATTGTTTTTTTAACTGCGTTTCTTAGCGGTTGTAGTGGTATTCCTGATAAACTGAGGCATGAATTTAAACTCATGTCTAAACGGTTAACGGATAATGAAGCACTAATAAAAACTCAAAAAGAAGCCTTTGATAAACTCTCAAGCCATTCTGAATGGAATTATTTCAGCTCTTATTTAGAATCCGAAAAATGGGTCGATAAATTTAACCTGGCTAAAGAAGAGCTCAGTAAAGCTACGAAACTTTATGACACTCAAATTGAGCCCATGGCCGATAAAAATGAGCCAGAAGATACACAAGCTTTTACCAAGCTTATTGAGCAATTTAATAAGCTTATGTCTGCCTCAAGTGAGGCCGCATATTATGTAGGTAAACGTATCGAATTTTTAGTCACTACCCGTAATACGGCAGATGAGGTGTACGAAAAAGCGAGCCAGCAATATGGAAACAACTTATCGCTTCAACGTCTGCTCAGATCCAAAGCGAATACAGCAGCGAAAAAATATCCAAATAAAAAAGATGATTTAACAGCGCGTGTGTCAGGGCTTGATACATTAGTAAAAGAAAGCAGTGATTCTTATAGTGTACTTAAAAGGGAATATCATAAAAATAGATCAACACACTATGCTCGTTTTGGTGATGCTGCTGTCGCATTAAAAAAATTAACGCTTCAAATTGGTCAATATAAAGATGAACATAGTAATAAAATCGATGAGTTATATCGTAATTACGTTAAGGTGCTCGCGGATCAACGTGTTGACTATTACGTTGTGATTGGTCGAGCAACATGGTGTGAAGGCGAATACTGTGGTGCAGGAAGTGAAGCACGCTTCCCTGCAGTTAAAGTTGACGCTAAAGTCTTTGAATACTTTGATACGTTAACGATTAATTCGATTGCTCAATACCGTCGGTCTTGGGGTGGTGGTGATAAATTTACGTTAAAAATTCCAAAAGACAAATGGAATGCGTTAAGACTAAATTATAAAGCTGGAAAATCTCGCAGCCATGATTATGGCGAGTATTGGGTGGATAGCACGTATAGCAAAACGTATCACAAATATATTGAAATCATAAATGACAAAATGATCGAAAAAGATTGGCAGCCTGTTGGTGAGGATTATTTTTGGAAAAACTACGAAAATTTGAGCATGGCTATTCTTACAAAACCCTACGGCTATTATGAAGAAGATGCTCTAAAAGATGCTCAGCCTGTTGGTATGGCCACCGTGGCAAAGCCGGTTATACGTAATGGGCAAGCAACGGGTTCTAATCAATACGGTGAATGGCGACGTTCAAACGGTAATTCATTCTGGCACTACTACGGTATGTACTCATTCTATGGTGCCCTCATGGGGCATCGTCGATATTCTTATAATGATTGGAATAGTTACTCTGGCCGTAGAAGAGGAAGTGCTTATTATGGCCGTAACAATCAATACGGCACCTATGGTAGTAGCACCTATTCAAATAGTCGTTACCGTAATGGCAGCTTTGCCACCCGAAATCCGGGTGAAGTTCGAAGTGCAACTAGCGGAAAATCACGATCATCACGTTCAAACCCCTCTGTTCGAGGCGCCGGATCTTCATCAAGAAATCGTGGCCCTTCAGGTGGTGGTAAGTAACAGAATAATAATCAAGGATAAAATAATATGAACATTGAACAATATATGTATTACCTACTATATGCCTTCATCTATCTCGTACTCGCGACGGCCATGAAGTACATTTTAAACTTCCGTTCATCTCAACATTATGATGCAGATGATGTGATTGCTGACGGCAATATTGCAGTAGGTCTTCGTCGTTCGGGTGCTCAACTCGGTTTAGCGATTGCCATGTTAGGCGTAATGTCTGGTGCAAGTAATCCGGATATCATGAAAGATATGATCGACACCTTTACCTATGGCCTGGTCGCTATTGGTTTTATGGTGACATCACTCTTTTTTACAGATAAAGCGCTCTTGCCAAAAGTGAACAACACCGAAGAACTTAAACGCGGTAATGTCGCGATTGGCATGGTTGAGTTTGGTACCTTAGTCATGACGGGTATTCTAGCTTACGCCAGCATCAAAGGTGATGACGGTGGTATTCTTTCATCGGTTGTCTATTTTGTTGCCGGCCAGATCACGATGGTTATCCTAGTACTCTTTTATGAAAAAGTACTTGCACGAAAAATTAATCCTGTTGCACGTGTGCTTGAAGGAAATCTTTCGGCTGGCGTTTATTTATCTGGCAAGATCATTGCTTACGGTCTAATCCTTCAAAGTGCAATCGTGGGTAACAATAATGCATCCTTTACATCAGATGCAGTGATTGAATATATAGTCGCCGCTTTTGCAGGCATGATCTTACTTTACATCTTTGAAATCTTAATTGATTTATTGATTGTCACTTCAACAAAAGTCAGTGATATTATTATTAAAGATCAACTTGTCGCAGCTATCCAGCTTTCAATTACTAAAATTGGTATGGCATTACTTTTAGGTGTTGCAATCTTATAATTTTATAAGATTATTTAAGAATGAAAACACCAAGACTTCTGCCAGTACTATTGGCCTTTTGCATGTTCTCAACCGGCGCGAGCGGGTTGGTAAATGAATATGTACTGGCCACAATAACAACTTACATTTTAGGTAACTCAATAGAACAATTTTCTATTGTGATTGCCTCAATGATGTTGATGATGGGAATCGCGGGCTTTGTTCAAAGCAGGATGTCCGATAATAATTTAATCTATAAATTTATCGGCGTTGAAGTTGTGATGGCTATACTCGGTGGTTTTGCGCCACTGGCAATATACGGAGCCTTTGCTTATTTTGAATATAACTTTTTCGTTGTACATTACTTTTTTGTACTAAGCGTAGGGTTTCTTATTGGTTTTGAAATTCCTATCGTCATGCGAATCATTAACCAACAGAAAATCAGTTTAAAAACAAATCTCGCCATCGTTTACGCAATGGATTATGTTGGGGCATTTGTTGGTGCGATTATATGGGTAAAGGTATTACTTAAATTTTATCCTCTTACTGAAATAAGCTTTATTGTGGCTGGTTTCAATTTTGCTATTGCACTCATTACCGTCACTTACTTTATTTTTACGGGCGTTATTAAACATCGTGTAACAACTGCAATTGTTATGCTATTGACCGTTGTGGTGTTAGTTATCGGTTATCTTAATAATCGCGATATCAGCGCTCTTTTTGAACAACATTTTTATGATGATCCAATTATTCATAAAACGACCACTAAGTATCAACACATCGTATTAACAGAAAATAAAAAGCTTGGAGATATCCGTCTTTACATTAATGGTAATACGCAGTTTTCATCTCTTGATGAGAAACGCTATCACGATTTATTAGTGCATCCTGTTATGTCCATAGCTAACAAACCAGAGCATGCCTTAATACTCGGAGGTGGAGATGGTCTGGCGTTACGTGAGCTGCTTAAGTACAAAAATCTTAAATCTATCACTCTTGTGGATCTTGATCCCGATATGATCAAACTGGCATCTGAAAACCCACATTTAAGAAAACTTAATAAAGATGCGTTTCAAGATGCACGATTACATGTTCGCCCACCCGGCAATATAAATTCCGTTAATGTAAAAGGCGTGTATTTAGAATCTGAAGATTCGTTAACAAAAAAAACTCAATCTGAATGGGTTGCCACGGTTGATGTATACAGTATCGATGCTGATCAATTTATTCGCACAAAAAATGATCAACGTTGGGATGTTGTCATTATAGATTTCCCTGATCCTTCTTCTGTTGAATTGAGTAAACTCTACAGTAAACAATTTTATCGTAAATTACGCACGCACTTATCCAGTAATGCCTTTGTATCAATTCAGTCAACATCTCCTTATCATTCAAAAGAATCTTTTTTGACCATTGGTAAAACATTAAAGGCAGCCGGATTTAATGTTTTACCTTATCGTCAAAATATCCCTTCTTTTGGTGATTGGGGTTTTCATCTTGCCTGGTCCTCAGCGTCAGGTGAAAGCGAAAAGGTCATTAAAAATAATCTTAAAACCATCGAAAAGTTTACCGTCAAAACTGACTATGTTACGCCTGAGTTAATGCGGGCATCACTTGCTTTTGGTAAAGGTGAACTGACTTCTAAAACAAACTGTGTAAATACAGTAATGTTTCCCTGTTTACTTACTAACTACACTAACTATGGCTGGCAGGTTGATTAATGAAACCCATTGAAACTATCGAGACTAAATGGCCTTCGCATAAACAGACGCTTAAAGCAGGAGAGTCTGAGAATGATCACTTTAAACAAAGAGAAGGGCTTAAGTATGCTGGTGAACATCTAATCATCGATGTATGGGATGCAACTCATCTTGATGATTTGAAATTAATGGAGGACACCTTACGAGATGCTGTAGAAGTGTCTGGTGCAACTTTATTACATATTCATTTACATCACTTCACGTCGACTGGCGGCATCTCCGGTGTAGCTGTTCTTGCTGAATCACATATTAGTGTGCATACCTGGCCAGAAAAAAATTATGCAGCCTTTGATGTGTTTATGTGTGGTGATGCAGAACCTGAAAAAACTATCTCTATTTTTCAGAAAGCTTTTAGTTCGAATAATATTGAAGTAAAAGAAATACTTCGTGGAATCGAACTTTAAGCTAATTTTTACTGAGCTATTGTATTGATACATAACTTTACAATTTTTAAAGTTTCTTCTTCTATTCTTTTTTCAATTAATTTATTAGTAATAGCTTTTTGCCACAGTACAGATAGCGTACTTTTAAAATTATCACAGTCATTATTTACTTAATGACTTAATGACTTAATGACTTAATGACTTAAGACTTATGCCTTTTGCGTTAGTCGCTGGTAAGCTGTTGTTAGTGCATTCTCGTCACCGACATTACCCGGGAATATAACGACAGGCATGTCAGGATAACGATAATGATTATCAGGGCAACAGACAACCGAACACCCCGGAAGTATTTGTCCCACTACGCGTGAAGTGCGTAGTGATAAGCCACTACTTAATATGTCGTTAGAGGTGATTCCGCCCTTACTAATGAGGAAGCCTAGTGTGTCTGGTAAGTTACGAACAACCTCCATTAGGAATGATGATACCTGCTCACCAAATGCCAGACGTGTTTGTTGATTTGCAAAAACTTTTTCAACACGACTTGTATAAATAACCGGTGTTAAATTTTTAGCATGAGCGTCTTTAGCTTGTTTCAATACAATCTTTAATAGTGAAGAACTCTCAGTGGTGATTTGTTGAACATCGATTTCAAGCGCAACGACATTATTTTGTTTGAGTAATTGCTCTAATTGTTGAGTTGTCTTTTTAACATGTGAACCCACAATAACTGCACCAGCTTTATCATTACGTACATAATTAGACATTTCTTCAGCCGCAACAGGTTGTGGTGGCAAGTTGGCTAAGGATGTAAGTAAACTTGCACCACTGCGGAATAGAAAACGTTTGCCTTGTTGCGCCGCTTCGTTTAACTGTTCTGAAAATTTATTTAAATCATCCTGGGTTTCACAATCGACAGCACAACATATATTGTTTTCCAAATTCAATAAGTGATTGAGAGAATTACCACGTACCTCATCAAGCAGGAAGCGTTCAACCTGATCGGCTTTAATACGCCCCTGAGTTTTTTCTTCAACATAGTCGGGGAGATAGCTGTGCTTGTAAGAAAATACTGAATCATTTGCAAATTCCGTTTGATGAACGGGTATTTCATTTCCATCAACAACCAGATAGTGAATGCTGTCACGAGTGATTCGACCGCCTTCGAAAAAAGCAGGCACAAGAAAATGCGCATCAAAAGGACCGAGCTCTTCTGCAATCACATCAGTTTCAACCGGATAATGTCCGCGTAATGTTGAATCGGAACGACTGACAAGAATAGGGTTGATCGTACGTTCTTCCAGTTTTAATTTATCAAGTACAATTTGAATGTTCTGACAGACTTCACGGGTAATATTTGCAGCACGATTTGCATCCATGCCTCGTGTATTTGTCAGAATAAAAAATAGCGGTGATGAATCAAGCATTGCTTCATGTAATGTTTCTACATCCCATCGAGTTAATAACAAACAGCTATGCACAGTTTGTGATCCTGTCGGGTCATCATCTAGAACAATTATTTTTGTGTATTTCATAATTAATGTTTCTTCAATTTATTAAACCGTACAAAGGTTTAAGGCATAAACAGAAAAGATGTTTATAGCCTTTACCTTTGCACAGTAAAGTTTACTGGCTTAAAGTTTACTTAGTTAAAGCCTTAACACGACTAACCATGGCAGCAGATGTGATGCCATTGAAGTTCATGATTTCAGTTGGAGAAGCGGTAGTTTCACCACGTTTCCAACAGAACGTGTCACGATTTTGTGCGCGTGTGCGTAACAAAACAGGTTCTAACGACGCACTTGGTCCACCACTTACTGCAAATAATACATCTGCATCAAACAGTGCGTTAAAATGATCATCATCCATAAACTTGTTATCTGGTTCTGATACTGTGTCCCATGCAACGTCAGTAGGACGATACAATCGGCGCGGGTTAACGACCGCGACAATACGTACACGATATCCATTCGCCTCAAGTTTATCTTTTGCTTCAAATACTGGCAAAAAGACCATGTCACCTGTTACAGCAAATACAATCGTGCCTTTGTCACCTGATTCACTTTCGTAAATAGTCGCCGCACCTTTTTCGATTGCATGCAGTGATTCTTCAAGCGTCATGTAAACAGGTAATGGACTCTTCGATGCAATAATAACCATGCCTTTATTGAAAGTGTTTGTTGCCCATTCATATGCCACCTGAATTGTATTGGCATCACAAGGAAACAGCGGGTATACATTACCATTACGCATCATGCCGGCAAAAAAGTTTTCAATCTCAGGGCGTTGATGTGTCCAACCGTTACGACCTTGCTCAAGTGCTCCGGCAGTAAACATCGTAACAACTGATGGAGTTTTACGACGAAGTTCAGCCATCGCTTGAGTCACTGTTTGCACAATTGGCCAGCCGTTGATTGCAAAACTTTCGTATGACAACCAAATTGCTCTCGAACCAAATAATGATAGACCGGCTGCAAGACCCGCACAGGCATCTTCGTTTAAAGGTTCATAAACCTGACCGTTTGGTTCCTGGTTATAAAGAGGATCAACTGTTGGGTGACGAATTTTTAATGCATCATTAATGTTTTTCATTGCTGACGCTTCATTACCATCGGCATTACAAACAACATAACGTTTGTCTGCTTTACCAACAGCAGCAACTAATGCACCCATGGCAGTAGCAGGAACCGCATTTTCATCTTTACTAAATTCCTGAACAGGTAATTTTGGTAATGGGGTAATATCCAAAACATGTTCAGTAACCGATGTTTTAACAGCCGGGCCACCACCTGCGCGTGAAAAGTTGTCACGTACAATTTGCCATGCTTCCGGATTAAGCGCACGACGTTGTAAACCTGCAATAATATGAGGCTGATCTAAAGTATCAGCAGGGTAGAGGTTGTGTGACTTAGCCCCCAGTGCATGAACGCCAGCACCTTTCATTTGTTTAATGATTAAAACTGTTAATGTACCGTTTAATGCAGATTGAGCTGCTTTGTTTGTCCCTTCAAGCATAGCTTGAGTAAACTTAAGACGGTTTTCAAAAGAGAACTGCGTACTATCAACATAAGCACCTTCCTGATTCGCATCATCAAAATCTTTTGCATCAACCAGAACCACCTCTTTAAAGCCGTGGCCTTTCCAGTAATTAGTCATCTCTTCATTAGTCATACGCGAAACCATTGAATGATGCTCTTGACTGTAACCATTCCTAACCAGTGTTGGCAGGAAGTTAGTTGAGTCTGGATAAGCGGTATTGAAATGCATCATCGCTGAGAGAATGTACGGTTCGCCCATTCCACCATCACCCATTGTGAATGGGAATAATTTATTCGGGTGTAATAAAGCGCCCGCCATTGCAAAGTGTTGACCCTGACCTAATGGGCCAGCAGGTGCAAGCAAACCAGGAATAGCACCAGACAAATGACCTAGTAAACCATCCCGTTCTCGAAAACGTGTGTGCATATCGGATACTGTTTTAATGCCCATTTCTTCGAGTGACGTATCCAAAAACATTGCACTATAAAAACCAGGCGCATGATGTCCTACTTCAGTAACAATATTTGTGTGGCCCAACATGACTAATGATGCATAAGCATCGGCACTTGAGGCAAAACCACCAGGATGACCTGAGCCTTTTGAACCACAAACCTGTAATGTGAGATAACGTAATGCATCAGCCATTAATTGTGTTTGGTAGACCGCTTCTGGACTACCAGTGTCAGTGATCGCATCTGTACCTTGAGCGATTACGGCTGAAGCTGCCTTTTCTTCAAAATTTGGCCATGCGTCAGCATAATGTTGGATACCTTCACAAAATGAAGGTGTGTTAGCTGGTTGTAACTCTGTAGTTTTACTCATTTTCATAATCTCCTGACAGCTGATTTCAATGAGATTGAATAAACCGTCGCTTAAATTAATTCCACATTACGTAAATGCTTTCACAATATGAAATTTCTGTTAATATGTTTACGTACTAGTTAGTACTTTAATTCATTGTGAAGTGAGCTAAAGATAGAGTAAATCTCATAATTTCACAATACACAATCGTTTTCATAATGCGATATGGAGTAACTATAAACATGAAGACATCAATCCAAGTTATTGATCGAATGGCACTTTTACTAAATATTATTGCCCGCAACGAGGATTCTGTAAGCCTAAAAATTCTTTCAGCAGAAAGCCAATTACATCCTTCAACTGCATTTCGTATCCTTTCTTCTCTCTGCGAACACCAATATGTTGAACGTGATGAAGCAGGTTATTACCGTTTAGGCGTTAAATTATTTCACCTTGGTTCTCGTGTGAGTCAACGGGTTGGACTTCATCAGCAGGCACAACCCATTATGAATAAGTTACGCAATGAGTTAGGTGAAACTGTCAATTTGACGATCAAGGAAGGTGACGAAGTTGTTTATGTTGAACGTTCAATCAGTGGTCAAATGATGCGTGTTGAGCAAGTCATCGGTAGTCGAGCACCACTTCATGTTACTGCCGTCGGTAAGCTCATGTTGTCAGCAGCAGGTGAAGAAGAATGCCGCAACTACGCCGAAAGGACCAAGTTGCCAGCTTATACAGAAAATACAATTGCTGATATTGATTCCCTAATTACAGAAACAAAAAAAATAAAACATAAAGGCTTTGCTTATGACAATGAAGAAGCGGAAAAAGGTGTAGGTTGTATTGGAGTTTTAATTTATAACAATACCGGTGATATCGCTGGCGGCTTATCCGTTTCTGCACCTATTGAGAGAAGAAAAGAAGAATGGGGACCGATTGTTATAGAGGCCGGTAAACGCCTGTCAGAGAGTCTAGGTTATTTTGGTCCTGAATGATTGTTGTGCTCTAGTCGATAATTAAATTGATGTTATTTGTCTTTGATTCACAACCGACGTATCCATTGTTAAAGAAATGGTTATCAAAGCAGACTAAAGACTCCATTGAAAGAAATTGTAGGTGACTAACACTGGCCGTATTCAAAAAGAGGCGAGTATTATCAATAATGAAGTTTTATTGTACAAATATTAACCATGTTAAATGTCTGGACATTGTATTAGTATTCAGTTATATTCTAATACGAAATTTATACATATCACTCGGTTTGGGTCGTCCAGGTGATTTTTTAACTTGAATTTGGAGAGCTTCAACATGAAAATTAAATCTTTATCTATAATAGCTTTATTCGCTTTATCTTTTACTGCTATGGCAGCTGGCGAATATTATGGTAACACTTATAACAACGGTTATAGCAATGGCAATGGTAATGTTGCAGGTAACGGTAACTTCGGCTTTAGCATGAACGCTAATGCACGTGGTAACGGTAACGGTAACGGTAACGGCTGGGGTAGCAGCAACGGAAGCAACTGGAACAACAATGGTTCTAGTAATGGTAATGGTTATGCTAACGGCAACGGTAACGGCAACTTTGGTTTCAACATGAATGCTAACGCTCGTGGTAATGGCAACGGAAACGGTTATGCTAACAACGGTTACACAAACCAGCCTTATTACAATAACGCACCAGTTATGACTCAAGATCAAGCCGCTGCACAACAAAAAGCACAAGCTGATTACCAGAAACAAATGGAAGGTCAACGCAAAGCATATTTCGAAGCTCAAAAGAAAGCTTATAACGAACATGTTGCTATGATGGAAAAACGTTTCGGCAAGAAGTAATACTTTTATCTAGCGAATAAAAGGTCTGCTCTTGCAGGCCTTTTTTTATGCCTTGTATAAATTTTTCATTAAATTCTAAGCTAATTGATCTAGATCATAGGTCTTTTTCTTTTCCACTCATTTTTTAGAAACCACGTTTAGCACACGGTTTAAATATGTATGATCGGATAAATTAAATATTTATAGCTAAATATTTTCTGTTTTAATTTTTCCAGATAAAAATAAATATAAGAACACCAAAATAGCAATAATCGTATTACGGAGAGATACCATGACAAGCAAAAATGATAATCCAACAGAAAAGAAAGCATCAGCTAAGGCTAAAAAGGATCCCAATATAAATGATCCCAGTGTAAATAGTCCTAGCACACAGGCTATTATCGAACTCAAAGAAGGATTCATTTCACTACAAAAACAAAATGATGAACGTATGAGCGCACAAGAGCAGAAGCTCGCTACGCTTTATAAAGGATTAGATTCAACATTTAACAAGATTCAACAAGATACCCGTAAACGTGAGACTCAGAGCAGCTCAACGGTTGATGACCTATCTTCAACTATCATTCGTTCCAGCGAAGAAATGCGTAAAGAATATGAAGAGATGGAGAAGCTGCAAGAAAAACGTATACAAGCCGAGAACCAACAATATACTCACAGTATTAAACGAACAAAAATTATTGCAATTCCAGCGTTCATACTTGGTTTTATTTCAATCATTTACATGTTTTATACGGTGCATGTGATGGAAAAAGCGATGACTCAAATATCACAGGACATGACGCACATGCGTAAAGATATGAGTACTTTAACCACCAATGTATCATCAATGAATGCAAATATTGGCGTAATGCGTCAGGACATGAATATATTGACTCACAACGTTGCGCCAGCCATGTCGGGTATGCGTAGAATGATGCCCTGGTCACCATAAAGATATTTATAATTAGAGGGATACCTAATGAAAAATATTATTTCACTTTTTGCTGTACTTAGTTTAAGCATAATAAATGGTTCAGCTTTAGCCGGCTCAAATTACGTACACATTAAAGCCGGTAGCTACGACTTTGATAAGACTCAACAAACAGTTCTTGGTCGTACTATTACTATTGATGACAATAACTCAAGCTATTTTGCTGCGGAGTATCAACATATTTTTGATAATAACTTTTCAATTGGTGGAGAATTTTTAGAGGCTCAGCATGAATACACTGATACGGCGAATAGTAACCGAGGTGATATTTATTCAAATCTATTTTTATTTAATGCTAAATATAATTTTGATATTACGAGTTGGTTAAATTCATTCATAGGTGTTTCAGCTGGGTTTTCGGTTGTTGAAATGGAAGGGCCTATTAATAGAGATATGGTTGGTTCTGTATTTGGTTACGGTGTCGGTTTAACTTTTCGTTTTAGTAATCATGTTGGTTTAACGTTTCAATATAGTGGGATTGATTCTGAACCTGAAGATTCAGCGGGGAATACATTAGATATTTCCGGTCGTAACTTTAGCGCTAATGTGAGTTTATTCTTTTAAACGGTAATAGTCAGTTATGTTTAAACTAAACATTCTATTAATGTTTTAAAAAATGAACGCTCAAAATCCCTCTAAACTCTCTTAATACACACTAATTACATGATGACTGAATATTAAGTTATCACGTAATTATGTTGTATGTATTCTTTATGAAGTTTTAGTCATCATCATCGCCTTCATCAGGTTCTGGCTCCGGTGTGGGTTCAGGAGTCGGTGTTGGCGTTGGCTCCGGCGAAGGTGACGTTACAACGTATGTTCTACTATTCTCACCACAAGCACTTAAAACTAAACAGAACAATAGAATATACAGATAATTAATTTTCATGCCAAAACCCCCATAATATTTGATAAGAAATTAATCGATAAACATCGTTTAAGCTCTATTCAAAGCTTCATTATTTTCTGCGAAGTGTATATACCATTATTTAGCAACATAGATGCTAAACAAGGCATTATTTAGGGAGGAAGATGAAGAGCCAAATGTCAGTATAAAATTAGACCCAATAAGATACTGTTTTTATTAGTCATTAGATTATCATGCGAAGTTCACATTAACTAGGATGTAAGCGGTTGAAAAACAACCAATTTACTTGGTTGTAGTATTTTTGGTTATTGTGTAAACAAGTGTAGAGTTGATTAAGTTAACCATTAAATCTAGGTAAAAAATATTACAAGTAAAATGAAATGGAAATAGGTTAACTATTTACTGAAATAGATAAATTATAATGCAATATTTAGGCGTGTTTAATTTTAAGTTATGCCACGTTAAAACTATTAAATAGTAATCTATTAAAATTATGCTGATATTAATAGTTAGTCCTCATTATAAAAAGTCTGTTACTATACAAAACTGTAAAGTTCTAATTTATTATAATCATTTAACCTATGGAGAGCTTAATGGCCTCGAAAAAAACAGCAAAAAAAATGATATCCGGCACTTCTTCACTTAAAGTAGTCGATAGTGCGCTTGCAAGTTTAGACGAAATGCTTGCCGCAACAACTAAAGCTATTACAGTTATAAGCAAAGATAGTAAGAGCCTTTCTACTAACTCAAAACGTTTGAGTAAAAAACGGGCTACCTTAACAAAGAAAAAGAAAAATGCTTCAGCTAGAGTGAAGAAAGAAGCCAATGCTGATAACAAAAAAGCTTTAAAAGCAATTGAGAAAGAATTAGCTGCAATAAAAAAAGAGGCTACTAAAGTTTCAACTCAAAAGGCTGCAGTATCTGCAGAGCTTACGAGTTTAAAAGCTGTATCTAAACGTGCTGCTGCATATACAAAAGCGATAGCAAGTGCAGATAAAGTATTGAATAAGCCTAAAAAGAAAAAACGTAAAAGAAAAGTAGCTAAGCAAATCGTTTAAATAAAAAAACCATCTAAATAGATGGTTTTTTTTATGAGTGAACTGAGAGTGGGGGGGTATTAAGTAATCTTGCGTACTCTATATTTTCGCCCTTTAATTTTTCCTTCAGACAGCACCTTTAGAGCTTTGTTTGCAATGTTATGGTCAATTGCAACGTAGGAGAAGATGTCAAAAATATCTATTTTTCCAATTTGACTGCCTAATATATCGGTATCACCCGTTAAAGCACCTAAAATATCGCCTGCTCGTACTTTGTTTTTACGTCCGCCATTAATAAATAAGGTAACCATTGGAGGGGTTAATTTAAAGTTCTTTGAGGCATTAAGTGATGAAATTTTACTGACCTTTACGGCTCCATCTTGATATTCTTCAATCGCATTAACCTTAGACGCTTCAGAAGCCATAAATAAACTTAGAGCCAAACCTTCTTTACCAGCACGGCCAGTACGTCCGATTCGATGTATATGAATGTCCGGATCATGTGCTAACTCAAAGTTTATAACAGCTTCAAGATCTTTAATATCCAATCCACGAGCAGCTACATCGGTTGCAATAAGAATAGAACTGCTTTTATTTGAAAACTGCACCAGTACCTGATCACGATCCTTTTGTTCTAAATCACCATGTAATGCTAGCGCATGGAATCCTTGCGCCCATAATTCTTCTGCTAGTTCCCTGCATTGTTGTTTACGGTTACAAAATACAACAGTGGACTCAGGTTTGTAATGTTGTAGCAAGCTAACGAGTGTTTTAGTTCGTCCACCTTTTGGTATTTCATAAAAAATCTGTTTTATTTTATTTTCAGCTGGCTTTGTTTCAACGCGAACATCGAGGGGATTTTTCTGAATGGCATTACTGATTTTTTTAATTTCATCAGGGTAGGTTGCAGAAAATAACATGGTTTGCCTTTGTTGCGGCATCATTGAAATAATGAGTTTAATGTCATCTAGAAAACCCATGTCAAGCATGCGATCTGCTTCATCTAAAACCAGTGTTTTTAAGCCATCCAGTTTTAATGTGCCTTTTTGTAAATGTTTTAATAATCGTCCCGGCGTGCCAACAACGATATGCGGGCTGTGTTCCAAGGATGCAAGTTGCGGCCCAATAGATTTACCGCCACATAAAGTAATAATTTTAGTGTTAGGGATAGCGCGTGCCAGACGTCGAATTTCTTTACTCACCTGGTCAGCGAGTTCGCGAGTAGGGCATATAACAAGCGCCTGAGTCTGGTAGGTGAGCACGTCTAGTTTATGCAGTAAGCCAATAGCAAATGCGGCGGTTTTACCACTGCCTGTCTTTGCCTGTGCGAGTAAATCTTTACCCTCAAGAATGGCGGGCAGACTTTGTTGTTGAATTGGCGTCATTTCTTGATATTCCAACGACTCTATATTGGCAAGAAATTCAGAGCTTAAGGGTAATGATGAGAAGGCTGTAGTAGTCACGCGTAGTCGTCTTTGTTGGCTGAAAGGAAAGGAGGCGAATGATAGCAGATTCGAGCATAAAGTGGGTTATTTAACGCATACCTTATATATAGATGAATATATGAATGAAAATAAAGGAATAAACAAAAACCTTAAATAATTAGGTTTTAAGCCTCAAAACAGCATGTTTTATTAAAGTTTGCGTATTTAGTACCGATACCAGTTTATAGATATTGGTATAAATAGGTTCCCCCGCCTAGATGGTTATGCCTGTAATAATAGATAACCGATTGAAGGACAATAATAATGAAAAAATTACCAAATTTTAAGCTAACGGTAAAGAATAAACTCTTTCTCGGCTTTGGGGCGATTATCCTTATAATGGTTGCCATATCTGCTAACACCTTTATTGGTATTACAGAAACTGAAGAAATTGAATATCGTTTACTTCATCTTCGTGTGCCTACCGTTCTTGCCGGAGCTCAATTAGAAAATGGTGTTAATTTATCATTAGCAGGTTTACGTGGTTATATGATTCTGGGGAAAGACCCTAAAAAGGGTGAAGTGATGAAAAAGTCGCGTATGGCAGGTTGGAAAGAAATAGACACAGCCGTTGCTCAATTTGACAAGTTTTCTAAAAGCTGGACTAATCCTAAGAACATCGAAAAGCTTAAAGAATTAAAAGGCCATATAGAAGAATTTCGTATCGCACAGCAAGAAGTAGAAAATATTTCTCATACAGACGATCAAGTCCCCGCATTTAAAACCTTACTTACAAGTGCTGCACCTCGAGCAGGTAAAATCCTTAAAGCTATTAGCGCCATGATCGATGAAGAGGCAACGTTAGAAGCAACACCCGAACGTAAAAATTTCCTTAAATTAATGGCTGATAGTCGCGGTTCATTTGCGATTGGTTTAGCAAATATTAGAGCTTACCTGCTTACGGGTAATACTAAGTTTCGTGATAACTTTAATGCAAAATGGAAAGTGAATGAAACACGTTTTAACCAACTTTCTGGTATGGCCGGCATTATGACTGCGTCACAATCTAGTGCCTGGAATACTTACAAAACAATACGTGCTGAATTTTCCGAATATCCACCTTTAATGTTTAAACAGCGTAGTGCTAAAGATTGGAACTTAGCGAATTATTGGTTAGGCACGAAAGCTGCACCAAAGGCTAAAGCGATTCTGAAAATTCTACAGGTTATGCGCGCTAACCAGTTAGCACTTGAAAGTGCTGATGAAGAATTACTTATTGAAACAACAACCCATATTGAAGTGGTTATGCTCATTGGTATTGTAATAGGTGTAGCACTAAGCATATTTGTAGCTTTCTTTATAAGTAATGGCATTACAGTTCCATTACAACGTGTCGTAACCCGTGCAAAAGAAATTTCCGGTGGTGATTTATCTGGTAGTGCACTTGAAGAAAAAGGTAATGATGAACTGACCGAACTTACAAATTCAATTAATGTAATGAATTGTAGTTTGCAAGATATTATCCAACGCGTATCAACATCTGCCTCTGAAATGTCGGCTGCAGCGAATCAATTACAAAGTACAGCAGAGCAAACAAATAAGGGTATGGATAACCAACGTATTGAAACAGAACAAGTAGCAACGGCAATGAACGAGATGAGTGCGACAGTACAGGAAGTGGCTCATAATGCTAGTCTTGCCGCTTCATCTGCGTCAGAAGCGGATACAGCAGCGTCTGATGGGCATAATTTGGTTTCGACTAATATGCAAAGTATCACTGAGCTTGCTGATGGAATTGAAAAAGCGTCTGAAACCATCAATAGACTTGGCGAAGATACGAATAGTGTCGATGGGATTGTTGAAGTAATTAATGGAATTGCTGAACAAACTAATCTATTAGCTTTAAATGCGGCCATTGAAGCCGCCCGTGCGGGCGAGCAAGGCCGTGGTTTTGCAGTAGTAGCAGATGAAGTGCGTACACTTGCAGCGCGAACACAAGAGTCCACTGAAGAAATTCGCAGCATGTTGGATAAACTTAAAATAGGAGCTCGAGACGCTGTTCAAGCAATGGAGAAAGGTCATGAACAAGCACAAAACAGTGTTGAACAGGCGAGCAATGCAAGTACTGCTATTAATGAAATCACACGAGCAGTAACTTCTATCAGCGAAATGAATGCACAAATAGCAGCAGCTGCTGAAGAGCAAAGCTCTGTTGCTGATGAAATGAACCGTAGTGTGGTACAAATTAGTTCAGAATCTCAATCAACATTGGCACATTCTCACGATACAAGTGCAGCTGCCCTACAAGTTGGAGCACTTGCGACAAACCTTCAAGAAGCAATATCACGCTTTAAAATATAACTATCAATAAAGGCTCTGTTCCCAACAGAGCCTTCCCAGTATAGAATAAAAAGATATAAATATTAAACAGACAAATTTTTAAAGTACATGGAATGTTAAAATTACATTATTTATCTCTAGTATTACTTTCAATGTTGGCATTAATTGGATGCGGTTCCAGTGGTGACAGCAGCGTTCCATTAACAACTCAAAAAATACTTAGCGGGACTAAGACGTCAAATTTATTGATTATGTTTCCAGGTGTTAATAGTTCAGGAAGTGATTTTGTTGGCTATGATTTTATAAAGCCATTTCAAGAAAAATATAATAACGTAGATATTATTTTAGTTGATACGCGCCTTGCATATGTAGAAGCTGGAAATATTTCGGAACGAATGCAAAACGAAATTATTGTACCTGCTTACGCAAAAGGATACGACAATATTTGGTTAGTTGGTATATCACTTGGTGGCTTTAATATTTTGCTTTATAACAGGGATTTTGCAGAGAACGTAAATGGGATTGTATTAATTGCTCCCTATTTAGGTGAATTTTATTCAGTTTCAGACTTAATTGATCATACGTCTCCTAAAAAATGGTCACTTGATAATAAAAACTCTACTGATAGATCAATACGGTTCTGGCGTTATCTACTTACACTGACCGACCCCAATAAAGATAATGAATTAAAAACAGATTTATTTTTAGCTTATGGAGATAAAGATAGATCTAGTCAAATACATCAATTATTAGCAGGTCGCATCAAAAAGGAAAACGTTTATATTAATAAGAATGGCGGACATAATTGGGCTTCCTGGAAACCTCTATGGATCAACATGTTAGATAATAAAATTTTTAATTTTTAAAATGGGCAAGGCAATTCAATTAATAAATTTTGTAATGTTGTGGGATGAAGAAAATTTATTTTATTTGCATGAAGCAATAATCTTTCACCTTTCTCTAGCTCTTTCCCTGAATACAATGAGTCACCACAAATCATGTGTTGAATCGATAATAAATGAACCCTTAACTGGTGAGACCGTCCTGTAATAGGGGTGAGCTTTATTCTTGTGGTATTGGCTTCTAAATCCACATCAAGAACTTCATAACGTGTAATAGATGGTTTACCTGATTCGAAATCTACCTTTTGTTTTGGTCGATTGGGCCAATCCGTAATAAGTGGTAAGTTTATTTCACCACTATCCTTACTCATAACGCCTTCTACTACGGCGGTATATTCTTTTGAAACTTCTCTTTTTTCAAATTGTTTACTTATAATACGATGTATATCTGGATTACGAGCAAGAACAAGGATTCCTGAAGTAGGTAAGTCGAGTCGATGGATTATTAATGCCTCAGGATGTTTTTTTTGTATTCTTGAAATTAAACAGTCTTTTTTGTCATCTCCGCGTCCAGGCACACTTAACAAACCTGCAGGTTTGTCTACAACGATTAGATCATCATCTATATGGATAATTTTAGGTTCTGTCGCTGGAGGCGTATATTGAATAGTAAATGGCATAATTAATTATACCCTAAATATAAAATTCACCACGCCAGGAATTGTTAATGAAATCAATTTTTAATTGTCGAGGATGCATTTTTGATGATGCTATGGAATCAAATTCACGTTTAGCCGGGAAGTTTTTAGCAAATTCAACTGGATCACACGAAGCTGCTTCTACAGCATGAAAGGCTATGCTTAAATTATTCGTTACGGGTATAACATTAAAATCAGCTTTTTCAGTAAACAAAACACGCTTTTTAACCACGCAAGAAAAATAGAGTTGCATTTCAACAATCAGGCTTTCAGATTTATCGAACATAATTCTATTGGCGCGTTTCGTCCATTCGATAGTCAGAGGATGTTCTTTGTATTCAATTATCTTTTTGTGAAAGTAGGGATTTAACCACTTATCGATATAGTAGAGAGGGTTAATGCCAGGACCAAAAGAAAATAAACTATGATTTTTCATGTTCGTAACCTGTTTTGATAATTTAGGTTAATGAAGTATGAATTGCTGCTTGTAAATCTTCGATTGTTTTACACTTATTTATATTATCTGAATCAACAGCAAGTTCTAACTTTTTATCATCACTTACAAAGAAGATAGCAGGTAAACTTGATTTTTGCTCACCATATTTTTTTATTAATTCATCTCGATGTAAAAATTCAAGTTTAGCATCTAGGGTCTCAAGAAAATCCGCCCAGGTAGATCGCATCGAGAAGTGGGAATGGGTAATAGCACATAAATTACATTCATAAGTATCAGGTGAAAACATTTTATGAGCTATATCGGTTAGCGTATTAAAGATACCGCTATCAGCGTTGTATACAAAGAGAAGAGTTTTGTTTCTATTCATTAGGAGCCTGTTTATATAAAAAAGTAGTACTTATTTTTAATAAAAGTAATATCCATGGTGTACCGTGTAAAAAGAAATCAAATATATCAATGGGTTTAGATAATTCACCATTAAAAAGCATCGTTAATTTCTCAACAATATGCGGTTCAGGCATAAAAGGCGCGAGACCGAGTGTTAAAGGAAAAATTAAAGCAAAAGTCCAGCTAAGTGACTGTATAAAACGCATGTTCTACTCCTGTTTTGTGTGTCTTTAATTAAATAAGTTCAATATATCTACATTATATATTAACATTCACTAATATTGATATACCTATTGTTATTGAACTAATTTATAATTGCTCAGTCTTAGCTATCACCTACTAATAAGAATAAAAACATGCTTGAAACGCTTGATAAATTACTACCAACAGATTTTCCCTCAATAAAACGTGCCTCACTTGAGACCTTGCAAGTGAATCTAGGTTATAAATGTAATCAGCAATGTTTACATTGCCACGTAAATGCAGGACCAAAACGTACCGAAGTGATGTCTCTTGAGACAATAGATTCTGTTCTTAAAGCATTAAAAGATTTAAAAATAAAAAATCTCGATTTAACCGGTGGTGCGCCAGAGCTTAACCCTCATTTTAAATACTTAGTTGAACAAGCTACTGCAATGGCAGTACATGTTATTGATCGCTGTAACTTAACAATTTTAAGTGAACCAAACCAGGAAGACCTCGCTCAATTTTTAGCTGCTAATCATGTTGAAATTGTCGCTTCGTTACCTTGTTATACTGAAGTTAATGTAGATGACCAACGAGGCAAAGGTGTATACCAGAAAAGTATTCATGGCTTAAAATTGTTAAATAAATTGGGCTATGGAAAAAAGAATTCATTGCTAAAGCTTAATCTTGTTTATAATCCTGGCGGTGCTTTCTTACCGCCATCTCAGGAAAGTCTAGAAATCGATTTTAAAAACAAACTGCATGATGAACATGGGATCGAATTTAATTCCTTATTCACGATAACAAATATGCCAATTAAACGTTTTGGAAGCACTTTACTTTCAAAGGGTACTTTCCATGAATATATGGACCTTCTAAAATCAGCGCATAAAAAAGATAATATTCCAACGGTTATGTGCCGGTCACTTGTTAGCATTGATTGGAAAGGGTATCTCTATGATTGCGATTTTAATCAAATGCTAGATCTACCTATCGCCAATGAGAATAATGAAAGATTACATATCGATTCTATTGGCATTATGCCATTAGATGATATGAACATATATATTGCAGATCATTGCTATGGTTGCACAGCGGGACAAGGTAGCAGTTGTGGCGGAGCCTTAGCTGACTGAATACGTTACTTGTTTAGTCATTACCGTAATATCACATTATTTATTATAAAGAGGTTATACAAATGGATGTAAAGTCATCTGTATTAGAGCGTTATTCTGAAGGTGCTAAAGAACAACAAGCAGACTTATGCTGCCCTGTTGATTACAACACAGACTTATTAAAGATGTTACCAAAAGAAATTTTAGATAGAGATTATGGATGCGGCGATCCATCTCGATATGTGCGCAATGGTGATACAGTATTAGATCTAGGTAGTGGCGGCGGTAAAATTTGTTATATCGCAGCACAACTTGTTGGCGAGTCCGGACATGTTATTGGCATAGATATGAACAATGACATGCTAAATCTTGCATGTGAATACAAAGCTGATATGGCAGAGAAAATCGGTGGTGACCGTGTTAGTTTTCATTATGGACATATACAAGACTTAGCATTGGATTTAAATGCTGCTGAAGAATATTTAAAAGATAAGCCCATACAGACTAAAGAAGATTTAGAGCTTTTTGATACTTGGCAGCGTAATCAAAAACGCAACAAACCATTAATTGAAGATAACTCGGTTGATTTAATTGTATCTAACTGTGTTTTAAACTTAGTTGATGATACGCAAAAGTCACAACTTATCTCTGAGATATTTAGAGTTTTAAAGCCAGGAGGGCGTATAGCTATTTCCGATATCATTAGTGATGAGTATGTGCCTGCAGAAATGAAGGCAGATCCTGAGTTATGGAGTGGCTGTATTTCAGGGGTTTTCCAGGAAAAAGAATTTTTACAAAAAATTCTTGATATCGGCTTTTATGCTGTTGCATATGATAAATGGGATCAAACTCCGTGGAAAACAATTGATAATATTGAATTCCGTTCAGTTACATTGACCGCAGTAAAGCCACAACTAGGCACAGAACTAGATCAAGGGCATACCGTTATATATAAAGGTCCTTTTGAATCAGTAACGGATGATAAAGGTTATGAATTTGATAGGGGCGATCGTATTGCCGTAAGTAATGAGCATTTTAATGTACTACGCGCAAGTTCATGCTCAGATGATTTTGTTTTTATTGAACCTAAAGATATTCCATGTTGTGCGCCAACATGGGATCCTTCAATGTTTGCGCTACGAAAAATTAGTGACTCAAAAATAGGCGAAAGTGCCTCGGCTAATAACAATACTTCTTGTTGTGGTTAATTAGCAGCTAGTTATTTGATATGCAATATTTATCTATCATTATCCCAACGATTAATGAATCACTTTCTATAGAAAGTTCACTGCAAAAACTAATTCCTCTAATAAAAGAGGGGCACGAGATTATCGTTGTTGATGGGGGTAGTGAAGATGAAACTGTTTCAATTTGTAAAAATTATACTGACAAGGTGTTTGTTTCTAAAAAAGGTAGAGCGCTACAGATGAATTTAGGTGCATTACATGCAACTAATGATATTCTAGTATTTTTACATGCTGATACTTTACTTCCAAATAACGTAACACCTTTGATTTCAAATGCTTTAAATATATCAGACTCTCAATGGGGACGTTTTAACGTAAAGTTTAATGATAAAAACTTTATTATGAGCGTTGTAGCATTATTAATGAATATTCGATCATGCGTAACCGGTATTGTTACAGGTGACCAAACATTGTTTGTAAAAAAAGATTTATTTAATAATATCAACGGTTATAAAGAAATACCATTAATGGAAGATATTGAATTATCAAAATCTTTAAAAGAATACTCCAAACCCATTTGTCTTTCTGCTTCAGTGATTTCTTCTAGTCGCCGATGGGAAACAAATGGCTATTTAAGAACAATACTACTTATGTGGAAACTTCGTTTGTTGTATTTTTTTGGTGTGTCGGCAAATCGGCTCGTAAAACAATATTATTCATAGTATGAATTATAAATTTCCCGATGCTAAAATATTTGTCTTTTCTAAACCTGCGATTGCGGGTAAATGTAAGACAAGATTAATACCTTCTCTTGGTAAAGAAAGGGCAGCCAAAGTACAGTCTAAGTTATTAATTAAAATTATTGACGATTTATTGGAATATCAGATCTGTCCTTTTGAAATCTGGCAGAGTGAAGCTTCGCCATATTTCACTGAACTTAATTCTAAATATAATCACAAGCTCATCATGGAAACTCAAATAGGAAATGATTTAGGTGAACGCATGTCACATGCATTATCCAGTGGTTTAAAACGTTCCAAAATGATAATCATTATTGGCTCTGATTGTATTGAATATTCAAAGCAATATTTGATAAATGCTATTAGAAGTTTAGATTCTAATGAAGTGGTTATTGGACCTGCTTTTGATGGTGGCTATGTACTTATTGGAGGACGATCTAATTACCCGGAAGTATTTAAAAATATCCATTGGGGCACAGATAAAGTTTTAAGAGAATCATTAGCTATTATGAATTCTAAAAACATCAATTATTCTCAATTAATACCCTTAAATGACATTGATACAGCCGGTGATTATGATAAAGCAGTGCAAATTTGTAGGACAATTCTTACATAAATTTCATTTAATATATTGTATAATATCAACATGTTATAAGCGCTAGATTTATAAGTGTCAAAAATTTAACTAAATTTCTTTGTATAACATAGACTTAGCTATAATTGTTGTAATTTGCAACATGTTACTAAAAACCGTTAAAAATCACTAAAATGTCCTATTTTGACCATAAATCGTGACGTTTTTTGTGTATCATACACTTACTTAAATTTATAAATGTAGTATCAATATATGTATCTTGATTTCTTTAATTTAAAAGAACGGCCATTCAAGCTTAACTCTGATCACCGATTCTTATACAACAGTGAAGGTCACGCTGCGGCCTTAGCTACATTTAAAAAATTAATTCGTTCTGAATCAGATAACCTTTGTATTCTTACCGGTGAAATTGGCTCTGGCAAAACAACATTAAGCCAAGCATTTATAACACAACTTGGCCCAGGATATTTAGTCGCTAAAATTCACCAAACTCAATTAACACAGATTGAATTTTTACAAATGTTATTACTTGAATTTGGTATAAACTTGTTTGTAAATAGTAAGTCTGAACTTTTAGAAAAACTAACTGAATTCTTACTTGAAAAACAACAATCACAAAAGAAAGTTGTTTTGATTGTTGATGAATCTCAAAATTTAAAATCAGACGTTTTGAATTTAATTAATGATTTATCAAATTTACAATCATTGTCTGGTGCACCATTATTAAAAATTATACTAATGGGACAACCTGAATTAGGTTCTACTCTCGAAATCCCCGAACTAGCTTCTTTGAAACGTAAAGCAAAGTTACGATATCATTTAGATGCAATGTTAAAGGAAGAGATTAGTAATTATATATCGCATCGTTTAAATATTGCGAATCCAGAGCATAATGTAGAAATTACTTCTGATGTAATACCTTTAATTTATTTGTACACAGGTGGACGTGCACGATTAATTAATGTGCTTGTTGATCATGCTCTTTTAGCTGCTTACGTTGAGAATAATAAATCAATTAACGCTAGTATTATTGAGGCTGCAGTTGATGAATTACAATGGGTTCCTTTTGGAATGGAACCTACTGGTAAAATATTTAAATTTACTGAAGCTAAAATCAGTAATGCTTTTGAATTTTATATCGTTGTAAGTAAAGCGGGTGAGTTTATTGAAGAACAAATAATAAATAGCAAACGCATACATATTGGAAGACATTCTGATAATGATATTCGAATTAAGAGTGACAAAGTTAGCCGACAACATGCCATTCTGATTTACCATGAGAATGAATTTTTTATTAGAGATATGAATAGTAAAAATGGCACATTTGTACAGAAAAAACGAATCGATATGGAACAAATAGAGGATGGCTCTATTATTGAGATCGGTGAGTACAGTTTAATCTTTAAAGCAAAAAATATTTCTACGTCAGATAATAATGAAGCGATTAATATTGTCGGTATCCCTCAACAAGCTTAATTAGCATGATCGTTTTAAATCTAAAATGTGAATCTAACCATCAATTTGAAGCTTGGTTTAAAAACAAGAATGAATTCACCCGTCAGACTGATGACAAGATGGTAACTTGCCCTATGTGTTCAAGTCCAGTTGTTAACAATACCAAATCTATCGGAAGCACTCCTAGCTACAATCATTTACAGTCATTTGTTAGCAATCAAGAAATAAAAATGATTTCCGAGCAATTTATCGATAAAGAAAAACTAAATTAATTTTCTCTCGGCATTTTATAGGTTTCTTTTTTAAGTTATTTATAACATTAAGTAGATTATCCTTAATGACGTCGCTGTTGTTAATACGTATATCTTCTTTAGAGTATAAATCATGGTTCAGCATTCTGATTGAATCATTCAAGCAATATGTATCAACATATTTTTTATTAAAGCGTAATCCCCATTGATTTAAAGATAAATTAGTTGGCCAACCTTCAGCTAAAGAAAACTGCTGAAGCGCCAAAACAATATCTATTGATTTCGAGGCATTTAGTAACAATTTTCTAGTTAGGGATAAATGTTTTTCCCTAATTACTTTTTGTTTAACTATGTTAATTAGCTTAATAAGTCCCAATTGCAAAATATAAACAACAGCAATTAAGAAAATAATCTGTATAAACCAGTTTAGAGATATTAACGTTTTAGGTTTATAAGTAAGAGTCTTTAGCATACCAAGCTTAGGATCAAAGTATTGAATATTAAGATTTTCTATTGGTACACGACCATTATTAAGTGGGGTAAAGGCAATATCAACCGTTTTCTGTCCGACTAAACCGTTAGTTCCAAGCTTGTCGTTAAGGGTGGTCTTAATATGGGAATATTGGATAGTTAATTGATTATTTAAATTATATCTTTGTGAAATAGAAGGTAACCACTTAGCAGGAATCCCTGACCCTATAAGCTGATATTGGATAATTGAGCTTTTATTGGGTTTAGTCATAAAAAATGATTGAGCTAAATACTGAGACTTTAAACTAATTTTACCGATAGGAATGATAGGGCTGATATATATTGGTAACTTTCTAACTGAAATATTAACTTTACGTAAATTAAATTTATACTTAGGGATACTGTCTTTAAGATATTCTATTTCAGGGAGTTGAAGTAATTTGTTTTGTTTGTATAAAAAGAAAATACTCCAGCCAATAGTATGCTTGTATTTAGTCTGTTGATTAGATTGAATAATGGAAGTTGATTGAGGTATCAGGTAGCTATCAATGCCTTTATCACGAAAATTTTTACGTTCCAAAACAATATTTTCATCATCCGTAACAATGGATGCTCGTATAATGACTTGTTCTCTAACCCATGGAGCCGTGTTTATTTTATTTACATCTACTTTAATAATGTCATTACTGTTTGATAAAGCTGGTTTGACATGAATGGATGATGATTGTGAAATAAAGTCATTCCATTTCAATGAAGGAATTATAATATCTCCAATCTCAGTAGGTCGTAACTTTATTGTATATTCAAAGTGACTATTATTTTCATCGAAAAGAGAAGTCTCGTAGTTAAATTTTTCATCAAGTGGTTTTAACAGAACATGAAGATTTATTCCGCTTGATTTCCGTATTTTAATTTTAATAGTCAAATATTTGCCATAGACAACAGATTTTTCAGCCATCACAATCTCAAACGGGGTTTGTGGTAATCCAACAGCTATATTATTAAAAGTTAAACAGCTTATAAATATAATAATAAAGTTAAGTTTATTTACCATGGGTTAACCCCGGGGTAAATGTGTGGCGTTTCAACTGGAGCAGGGAAGCCGGATTCTATTTCAAATAGTCGCTTCCATAAATTATAGTTATCTAATTTTTCTTGTTTAACAAGCAATTCAATCATATCTATCGTTGTGAAATCAAAATCCCATTGTGTATTTGATTCAACGGCATCAAATTTTGTTGAGCTTATCTTAGAATATTCTATCCCTCGTTCAATTAATTTTCTTATTTGCTTATCGTCGAGAGGAGTTGAATATAAGAAATTCTGATTCGCATCAGAATCAGATAATGTAACTTTTGAGTTTCCAACATCTACTCCTTGCTCAATATCAGCAGAAGATGGGCCAGAGCCTGATTTTATTCCCTTTCTGTTCATTGACTTATTGCCATTTAGTATCGCTAGTTCCTTTTTAACCTTATCTTCGATTGCAATTGCATATGACAGGTTAACCTTAGAACGCTTTAATGTCGGATTGTATTTTAATGAATCGTTATATAAAGTTTTAGATTGAGTGTAATCACCAAGAATATAATATGTATTTGCAAGATTAAATAAAGCAACGGCTCTGTCCTTATCATTTTTTGTTGAAAGAAGAGCCTTCGTATATAAATATAATGCTTTCGAATAGTTTTTTTGTCTGTAAACTGAATTAGCTTGCCCCATTAAACCAATAAATCCTTCTACATTTAGATATAGCGACTCAGATTTTATAAAGTTCTTATTATGATAAGCCTTATCAGCTGATTCAATAAAGGATTCAGAAGCGTGTGATTCAGAAGGGTTAATTGTAAAAAATGAAGCGCATAATAATAGTAAAAAATTAACTCTAGTAGAGGTTTCTTTTAGTGCTAGCGTTGAGAATAAAAATATAAATATGGCCGGCACAAGGAACCAGGCATATATATTTCCCCATATAATAACCGTCTTGCTTGATAAGTTTGTTGTAGCGCTACCAGGAAAATTATATTCATTATCTTTAAGGTCGACTGTTACGGTTTTATAAGAACCATTGTATCTTTCAGCTAACGTTTTCAAGTTCGTTATGTTTAACTTACTTATAATAGACTTATTATTAAAGGAAACCCAACCGCCATTCTTTTTCGGGATAGGTTTTCCCGCCAATGTGCCTAAACCAAAAATATGCATACGAATGTTGTTTAAGTTTACTTTATCCTTACTAACTTCAAAGTCACCGTCAGTAAAGATTAATACAGACTTATTATCAACGTCTGCTTGAGACAATTGTTCAAGAGCCTTGTTTATACCCGCCTGATAATTAGAGCCTTCAACTGGAAGCATATTTGGCTTAATTGAATCGAGAACATCTAAAATTACACTTTTATCATATGTTAATGGAATAACTACATGCGCATTATTTCCGAATACAACGAGACTAAATAAAATATTTTCCGAGTTTGATAAAATTGATTTAATAACCAGTTTTGCTTTTGTTGCCCGGTCAGGATATACATCATCAACAAGCATAGATTTTGACAAGTCCAGGATGATTACAGAAGCATTGTTATACTTCTTGGTTTTTTCTAAGGATAGTTCGTTAACATTGACTCGTGGACCTGATAAGGCTATACAAAATAGAATCCATGCAATAGTCGGCAATATTTTCCCACTAAAGACACTTTTCCCATAAGCTCTTTTATTATTAACTATTACCCATGAAAGCAGAGTTTTATCGCAATATTGAGTAGAAGAATAATGACTTAATAGATATGAACCACCTAAAACTACTAATGGAATAAAGGATGCGAGCACTATGTATGGCTGAGTTAATTGGATTGTTAAAATATATTCAAGCATTACGAGCTCTTATAGTGACTAAACTGAATATATATTGGAAAAGTATTAGTAACATTGCTGCAGCTAACGGCCATTTAAATAATGGTACCTCTATAAATATCGGCTTTTGCAAGACTTTACTCTTCTTTGATTTCAGTATTTCCTTAATTACTTCTGATAATGAATCAGTGTCTTTTGTCCAATAAAATTTACCGCCTGCATTCACGGCTATATCTTTAAGACGGTCAAAACTCGCTGGGTGATATATTAACCCAGAGTTCTCAATATCTTCTGCTTTGTACGTATTTGCTCCTATTGCCACAACATAGAATGGAAATTCCTTTTGCTTAATATATTTAGCAACAATGAGTGGATCAATATCACGAGGAGGTCTTAAAACATCAGTTATCAATACAATAGTCGGTTTATGTTTAGATTTATTATCATTGACGTTATGTAAATAGTTAAGTGTATATAGCAATGCTTTTTGTGGATTGCTTGTCCTTCCAGTTAAAGTTGCCTCTATACGAGGTATCATAGATTTTATTAAATTTGTATCAACAGTGAATGGCAGTAAGGTATGTGCTTCTTCAGAAAATGTCACTATAGATATTCGATTCCCCGATAATTTATTTGCAAAATTCATTAGTACGCTTTTAACCATTGTTAATCTATCTACACGTTTATTGTCGATAAAGTAATCTTTAAGAACCATGTTTATTTCATTATCCACCAAGAAAACTATATCTCGATTATCAGGCGGATCAGGAAGTTTTTCTCCCGTGTGAAATGGGTCGGCTAAACTAATGCACAACAAACCTAGGATTGCTAAATAATATAACTTTGAGGTGAAGTTATTACTTTTTGCTATTTTTTCGTTAGAATTGGTTATGCTGTTAATCGTATTAAAATAAGGATGCTTATATGTATATTCCAGCTTTAATTTTCGGAGTAGGTTGCTAATAGATAACCTATTAGATAGAAGAATATAACTTGAAATAATCACATAAAAATAGAACCAAAAGGGCTCAGCAAAATTTATCGTTTTAATATATGAAGAATAATCCATATTATCCTATATCAACTTAATCAGCATAATTAATTGCTTTTTAACATCATTTGAATCAGCCGTTTTTTTCGAATAACTGAAATCAATTAATGCAGATCTACAGATAGATATAGAATTATAATTCTTAGAGTTGATTCTATTGTTCTTAAGATTAAAACGATTCGATAATAAATTTAAAGCTCTTCTAGAGCAGGAACGAACATCGCCATACTGCTTTAAACTTAGTAATAATAATAAAAGTGAGACTTTGATTTTTATATTAAAATACTTGTTTAATAAATAAATTATTACAATAGCTAGAACAAAGACTAAAACAAAATGCCAGACAGATAAAGATGCAGTTTTTTCTACTGGCTCAATAATATCGATCCATGAAAAGTTATTGGTTATGGCATCTTCCATAGATTAATCTTCAAATATCTCGTCTGTAGTAAGATAAGTCATCATCTCCACTCCAATATTGGAGCATTGATTATAATAATCACTAAATTTATCATTTATAGATTTATTATATGCATTAGTGAAATCATTATCGTTACAGTCAATATTGATTGATGGCCCTGTATCATTCGACTGAATCTTATATTGACCCTGCTGTGGAAGGTTTATTTCAATTGGATCCTGTATGCGAAGCAGACTAACTTTGTGTTTACGGCTATAGTTGTAAAGGCTTGTAATTGTTTGTTTATCCATATCATGGAAATCACTAATTATAATTACTTCAGAACCTTCAGCTAATTGTAGCTTCGCTAAAATATCATTTAATGCGGGCTCTCCTGATATATTTTGCTGCTGTACAGGCGCATTAAGCTCTTCAATAAAGGTTAAAATTGGATTAGAACCACTATATGTACTATGCCATTTTGGTTTGTTAGCTATCTCAACACCACTTACTTTCTGCTGCTGATACATTGCTCGCAGGATTGAATAGATTGCTAAATTTAAAGCTTGTTTAATTTTTAATTGATGTCTTGTACCAAAATACATTGATTGTCTTTTATCTAATACAATGTACGTAGAAGGGCGCTTGTCTTCATTGTAGATATTTACATAAAGTTGTTGTGTACGGGCAAACGTTCGCCAATTTATATGACGAGAATCACTACCTGATTCGTAAGGCTTGTTTTCTTCAAAATCAACGCCTGCTCCTCTTACTCTAGATTGTAGGTCACCGGCCATATTTCCTGATGATGTTTTATTTGATTCAGAATAAAAGATACTAGCTTGTTTAGCTTTATTGTGAATAAGCATTATTTCACTGTCAGACAAGCTTACAAAACTTAATCTTTTTTTGCGGATAAACTTAGTCTTATTAGTAAACATATGTTCTATTAGGTCTTAAGGGATAGAAACAACTTCAATAATTCTGCTTATCATAATGTCGGCGGTTATATAATTCGATTTTGCAGTGAAGCTGGGGATAATACGATGGCGAAGAATATCATGTGTAACTTCAATAACATCATCAGGTGTTAAGTAGTCACGCCCATTTAAATATGCAAGAGCACTTGCAGCTCGTAGTAGTGATATTGATGCACGTGGAGAGGCGGGGGAATCTATAAAGTCTTTCCAGGATGGTTCTATTTTCTCTATGTCACGTGTTGCTGTAACTAAATTTACAACATATTGTTCTAGTGAATCTTCTACGTGTATTTCAGCAACTTGTCTGCGAGCTTTTAATATTGCCTCAGGCTCCAATAAACCCGAAGTTAATAAATTATCATCACCAAAATGAGTTTGCCTATCACGTTTTAATATAAGCAACTCATCTTCATTAGATGGATAATCGATTACTACATGTAATAAAAATCTATCAAGTTGAGCTTCCGGCAAAGGGTAGGTTCCCATTTGTTCTAGTGGATTTTGGGTTGCCATAACAAAGAATAAATCAGGAAGAGTATGTGTAGTTCTACCGACAGATACTTGATGCTCCCCCATAGCTTCAAGCAATGCTGATTGAACTTTTGGTGGAGCCCGATTTATTTCATCGGCTAAAACAATTTCATTAAAAAGAGGACCTTTGGAAAACTTAAACTCACTTGTATTAGGATCAAAGATATCGCTACCGGTAATATCTGATGGCATTAAATCTGGTGTAAATTGAATTCTTTGGAACTGAGCATGAACACCACTAGCGAGAGCCTTAACCGCTGTGGTTTTAGCTAAACCAGGTGGGCCTTCAAGTAATAAATGCCCACCTGTTAATAGGCCTATTAAGAGTCTGTCTATTAATGCTGACTGACCAATAATAACAGTTTGTAAATCTTCACGTAATTTTGCAAGTGCACTTTGAGTAGCTTTCATTTAATTAATAACCCATATTGACCATAAATATTCCATTAAGATGATAAATGCTATGAAATTGTTATAAATACACTTATTTTCAAGAGCTTAGCGTGTAAATAGTATAAGGATTTTACTCTCAAAAATATATATTTATTTCATTGTAGGGCAACACTGCTCGTAAGTTTCGATACCATCTTTTCTCTCATACCAAGTGCGGCTATTATTCACAAGTTTTACGATATATAACATAATGGGGACTTCAACGAGCACGCCAACGACCGTAGCTAGCGCTGCGCCAGATTCAAAGCCAAACATCGCAATTGCTGTTGCCACAGCCAGTTCAAAGAAGTTACTTGCACCAATTAAAGCAGAAGGCCCAGCGATACAATGAGGTGTTCGGAATTTTCTATTTAAGTAATAGGCTAAACCGGAGTTAAATAGTACCTGTAACAAAATGGGAATAGCTAAAAGTATAATTATTAGAGGTTGCTCTATTATCTGTTTACCTTGAAAGCCAAATAATAATATTAATGTTAACAATAACGCGATAACTGATAAAGGCTGAACAACCTTTAAAACACTATCTAATTTATTAATACCATGCGAACGCTTTAGAAATATTGTTCGCCATAAAGTTGCTATCACAAGTGGAATAACGATATAAATTATAAGAGAAAGAAATAAAGTATCCCATGGTACAGTAATAGCAGACAAACCTAATAAAAGACCAACAATCGGAGCAAAAGCAAATATCATAATCACGTCATTTAATGCAACTTGTGAAAGTGTATAATGTGGTTCACCCTTGGTTAAATTACTCCAAACAAAAACCATTGCAGTACAAGGTGCTGCGGCAAGTATAATAAGTCCGGCGATGTAACTATCAACTTGTTCAGCAGGTAACCACTCTTTAAACAAATAACCTATTGTTAACCAGGCAAGCAATGCCATTGAAAAAGGTTTAACGCCCCAATTTATGAATAACGTAATGCCAACACCACGCCAATGTTTAGATACATCCTTTAATGCTTTAAGGTCGACTCTTAATAACATTGGGATAATCATAATCCAAACAAGGATCGCAACAGGTAAGTTAATTTTTGCAACTTCAAGGGAGCCGACTAATTGGAAAAAACCTGTAAAAAAATGACCCAAAGTTATTCCTGCTAAAATACACAAAAATACCCATACTGTTAAATATCGTTCAAATAAATTCATTGCAACACAACCTTCTATAATGCTTTAAGCTTTTCTAATAAGTCACTTACACGTTGCTTAATATCATCACGACTTTCACGAAACACTTCCATAATAGACTCTTCCGACCCTGTGGCTTTAGCTGGATCATTTAATGGCCAGTATTCTTTTTGCATACCCGCAGGTAAAGCAGGGCAATGCTCATCCGCATGACCACATACAGTCACAATATAATCGGTACGATTAAGCATCTCATCAGTTAACTTTGTTGATTCTTGTTGTGAAATATCAATACCTTTTTCTTGCATGACAGTAATCGCACGTGGATTTTTACCATGCGATTCAATACCGGCTGATTCAAAATTAAATTTATCACCAGCCATACTTTTCGCCCAGCCTTCAGCAATTTGTGAGCGACAGGAATTACCTGTACATAAAAACAGAATATTCATAACTAATAATCTTATTTATAAAATTAACAACAAGAAGAAGGGATATCAGGGGCACAACAGGAGTTATTTGAATCCTGAGAAGTATCATCATCTAATTTAAAAACCTGTGCTGATTTAAGAGTGTGAAAAGTTTCCCAAGGAATGCCTTGAGGATCCATTGCCCAGTATTTTTCAGATTCCGAATAACAACAAGTTGAAGCTTCCTGTTGAACTCCTTTAATGCCAGCATCAGTTAAACGTTGTTCAATTTTATCTAACTCTTCGGTGGACTCTGTTTGGATACCAACATGATCAACACCTGTAGTCGTACTACGATTTGAAATTGCAAAATTTACTTTTGGATCATCTAATTGCCACTTAGCATAATCCGCTTCAATTTTTGTAGGCTTAGCTCCAAATAATGCGGAATAAAATTCTATATTTTTTTTAATATCGTCGACAGCAATATGTAAATGTAATCTGCTCATGATTTTCTCCTAAAATTTAATACCCAAAAACTTAATATTAAGCGCAGCAACTTGCGCCGGGTCTTTTTGGCATATCGATTAATGCAGAATTATCATCTGAATAGGGTTGGCTTTTATTTAACTCATCTATTGAAACTTTAAGAATTGAATTAATCCACTCAGGTAGATCAGGATTAATTTGATAATAAACCCACAAACCTTGACGTCGATCCGTTACAAGATGTGCATCACGCAAATGAGCAAGATGACGCGAAATTTTTGGTTGAGAAATATTCAATGCATGTGTTAATTCACAGACACATAACTCCCCATCGTTTTGCATCAAAACTAAGGCACGTAAGCGCGTTGTATCTGATAAAAGCTTAAATAGTGTTTCTGCATTCGTCATGCTCTATAATATATGTTAATCCATATATATGGTCAAGCATATATAGTTATTTATTATATTGACTCTGGGGTATAGTACAGACTATATACTCAGTTAACACTTATAAACAGGGGTTTCGAATGAAACAAACGGGTTCAAAATCATTATATGCTGCAACTGCAGCTGCTTTTGGCGCATCACTATGCTGTGTTGGTCCTTTAGTTCTTTTGGCTATTGGAATTGGCGGAACCTGGATTAGCTATCTAACCGCATTAGAGCCTTATCAACCCATTTTTGTTGGTGTTAGTCTAGTGTTTATATTTTTAGCTTTCCGCAAACTTTACCTCATTCCACGTCAATGCGCTCCAGAAGATGCATGCGCTATACCTTCAACCTTACGTAATCAACGAATTGTATTTTGGGTAGTTAGTGTCGTACTAACAGCACTATTAACATTCCCATACTATGGTTTCATGTTTTTTGAATAATTTTATTTGGAGTTAACTATGTTAAACAAAACAAACTTTTTTAGCGTTATCATTTTTCTTATGTTTACCTTATCTTTTGTCACATCTTCAAATGCAACTGAGCTTAAAACTACTACAGTCACATTAGATGTTCCTGGTATGACATGTAAGTTTTGCCCAATAACAATTCGCAAAGCCTTACAAAAAGTACCTGGTGTTATTAAAGCTACCGCCGATTTTGATACTAAAACAGCTACAGTTACTTTTGATTCTCAAAAAACGACAACCGAAATTTTAATTAAAACCACTGCTAATGCTGGTTATCCATCGACACTTAAAAAATGAATATTGTTACAATAAAAATTAGCGGTATGTCATGTGACTTTTGTGCAGAATCTGTTCAAGATGCATTAAATTCGCTGGATGGTGTAAAAGCATCAGTTTCTTTTGATGAACAACTTGCAATTGTTCAAACCTTTAACAACGTTACAGAAAATGATCTTTTGAAATCAATAGAAGAAAAAGGCTATCAAGCTAGTTTACTCGATGGTAATGAAGATGGTTTACACATTGCAATTATAGGAACAGGTTCAGGCGCTTTTGCCGCAGCAATTAAAGCCGTTGAGCAAGGTGCTAAAGTAACCGTTATCGAAGGTGCAGACGATATTGGTGGCACATGCGTTAATGTAGGTTGTGTGCCTTCAAAGATATTTATTCGTGGCGCACATATTGCTCATTTACAATCTCACCATAGTTTTAATGGACTACCTCTCAATACGCCAAAGATTAATCGTAAGGCGATGATGGAACAACAACAAGAATGGGTTAAAAAGTTACGTTATTCGAAATATGAAAGCATTCTTGAAAATAATCCGGGTATCAATCTTGTTCGCGGTCTGGCTAGCTTAAAAGATTCAAGCACGATCATCGTTAGTAATAAAGATGGCACAGAAAAAGAAATACAAGCCGATAGGATTTTATTGGCAGTTGGAGCAAGCTCATCCATACCTGATATAAAAGGGTTAAATGATTTACCATATTGGACTTCAACAGAAGCCTTAACTTCCGAAGTTATACCAAAGCATTTAATAGTACTTGGAGCATCAGTTGTTGCGTTAGAACTAGCGCAAGCATACCGACATATAGGTTCCAAAGTTACCGTTATTGCAAGAAGTACTTTATTATCTAAAGAAGATCCTGAAATAGGGGATGCACTCACTAAAGTATTCGAAGAAGAAGGTATTAATGTTTTGCTAAATACCTCAACAACACTGGTAAGTCATAATAAAAAAGAATTTAAATTATATACAACCAGTGGAGAAGTACTAGGTGATCAATTACTGGTAGCTACTGGTCGCGCTCCTAATACAGAAGCTTTAGGTTTTGTTAATGTTGGCATTAAAACTAATGGCACAGGTGGCATCATTGTAGATGACCATATGCGTACCAATATTGATAATGTTTATGCAGCAGGTGATTGCACTAATCAGCCACAGTTTGTATATGTTGCAGCCGCAGCTGGAACACGTGCAGCTAAAAATATGACGGGAGATGATGTTGCGATAGATTTATCCGTTATGCCTGCCGTTGTCTTTACTACACCTCAGGTTGCTACAGTAGGTCTCTCTGAACAACTAGCTAAATCTAAAGGAATGGATGTCATTAGTCGTACGTTGGATTTAGAAAATGTACCACGTGCACTTGCTAATTTTGACACTCGTGGATTTATTAAAATAGTAGCGACAAAAGACAGTAAGAAAATTATTGGTTGTCAGGTGGTAGCACAAGAAGGTGGTGAAATTATTCAGTCTGCAGCTCTTGCAATTCGAAATAAAATGACGATACAAGATTTAGCGGATCAATTATTTCCATACTTAACAATGGTTGAAGGGCTTAAGCTTTGTGCGCAAACATTTAATAAAGATGTAAAACAATTGTCGTGTTGTGCCGGTTAAAATGAAAATCAGTTTTAATTATTTTGAAAGCGTTTCAACAATAGGGCAGTGAGCATCTCCTGTTGTATCACAAGAATGAATTAAGTTATCTAATATTTTTCGTAGATTAACTAAATCATCAATTTGTTTGTTAATAACATCGCGTTTTTCTTCTGCACGCTTTCGAATATCAGCACAGTGCCCATCGCCCATTGCTAATAAATCAGCAATTTCTTTTAAGCTAAACCCTAATTTTTGAGCACGCTTGATAAAATGAATACGATTAATAATATCGACATCATATTGGCGGTAGCCCGACTGAGGCTTTACTGGTTCTACAATAAGGTTTATTCGCTGATAATATCGAATCGTTTCGATATTAACTTCAGCGGCACGGGCCAAACGCCCAATGGTAAGTGATTTAGTAACCATTTTATCTCCGAAAATAACCTAAACTTTTGTTACAGAGTAAATTTTTGCCATATTGTTCAAAAAAGCTTGATCTGGAGTTAACTCCAACCATTATTCTAACTGTAATCTAGAATTAATAGGAATCATTATGCTCTTAAATATTGAAATTTTCTCATCCCCTGGATGCGGTAAATGCGGTCATGCCAAAGCTGTATTAAAGAAATTAGCGGAAGAATTAGGTGGTGAAAGCATTCAGTGGCGTGAAGTGAATATATTAGACGAGCTTGACCATGCTGTTTCTCTAGGTGTACTGACGACACCTTCGATTGCCATTAATGGTGAGCTTGTATTTACCAGTTTACCATCAGCAAAGAAATTAAGTGCAGAATTAGAGCATCGGTTAGAGGCAGGTAAATAATGATGACACTTTTATTCGTTACGGCATCAGTTCTTGGGCTACTTGCATTTTTTGAGCCTTGTACAATCGCAACACATACTCTTTTTTCATCTCGACTACATAAAAATGATAATACAAGTACATGTTGTAAAAGCATGGTTGTGCTTTGGTTAAGTCGAAGTCTTTTATTAATCAGTATTCTTGTTCTTGCGGTAACACTAACAAACCCTCCGCAATGGGGAGCATACGAACCCAGTATTATTTTAAGTGTTATTGCCATTGTTTATCTGGTTTCACGCTTTGTTTATATCCCGGTTCCCCATCTGGAGTTTTTCAAACTCTTACCTGGTGGAAATAAACTCCCATTTTCATTGCAGCTTGGTCTTACGTTACCAGCATGTACATTACCTCTGGTAGTTGTTGTAACTGGAATTTCTATAACCGTTGACTCGGTTTTTTATGCAGCAACAGCAGGATTACTATTTGCCAGCTTATTTACTCTACCTATGATTATTACAACCCTTAAAGGTTTACATAATGATAGTCTGGATTTTCTAAATCGTGCAGCAAAAGGAAGTCCATATCTAACAGCAATTTTATTGTTTGGTATTGCTGTTTATTTATTAATACCGTCACTGGATATAAATACAAACACTTTTAAATCTTCTCTTGAACATGCAAGCTGGACGGGTATAGGCATAGGCTTTCTCGCAGGGTTTGTTTTTAGTTTTAACCCGGTATCCTTCGCATCTATTCCTGTTATGTTGGCTTATGTCACCAAGGCTCAACAAGAACGTCGCGCAATTCTAATGGGCGGAGCGTTTGTATTAGGCATGCTTGTTACACATGTTTTTCTTGGCGTGATGGCTGCATTAGGTGGCGAATGGGTTAAAACGATTATGGGAAGAGAGTGGGGCTTGTTACTTGGTCCTGTATTGATTGGTATGGGTTTAATGTGGACAGGTCTAATAACGATAAGACTTCGTTGGTTTGGTATTAAAGCTCACAAAGCTACAGGAATTTGGGGGGCATTTTTATTAGGCATTCCTTTTTCAGTCGCTGTTTGCCCGTTTTGTACTCCCGCATTACTGGTAGCACTAACCGCAAGTGCAAGCATTGGAGCGCCACTTTTTGGTTTTGCACTATTGCTTGCATTCGCTTTGGGAAGAAGCATACCGGTTATATTAGGTGCATGGAGTATGGGCTGGCTGGAATCATTAAAAATTATATCCAAACATCAGAAAATCTTTGAAATTTTTGCAGGTGTTACATTAATAATAGTTGGTTTATATTTATTAAATGAATACTTCTATTTTATAGAATACTAATTATACTAGTCCTTAATTAAAAAATTGGAAATAGATCATAAATGAGATTATATCGTATTGGCGATATTACTAAACAGCTAAATATTTCTGCTGATACTTTAAGGTATTACGAAAAAATTGGTCTGCTAATGAATATATCACGTACCTCAGGTGGTGCGCGTCAATACGATGAAAAGGATATCTCTCGCTTGCGTTTTATCAAACGTGCTCAGTATATGAATTTTTCATTAGACGAAATTAAAGATCTCTTGAAAATGCGCGAAGCTCCTCAAGAAGCTAAAAATAGTATCCGACAATTAACAGCAGACAAACTTAGTGACATTGAAGAGCAGGTCGATGAACTTACAGTTTTAAAAAATGAACTCACACTTTTACTTAATTTGTGTCGAGGAAGTGAAGATGGTTGCCCAATTATTGAAGGCCTAGATGATAAATAACGGTAAGGAATGAGACTGATTTAACGATTGCACACCTGTTTTAAAATTTCAGCTAATTCTCGCGTTGCGGGACCGACCTGTTCAAGGTCGGCATAAACGAGATAAAGTACCGAAGATATTCTGGCACCTTCACACAAAGGTAAAAGCTTTAACTCATTAGTAGCAATTTGCTGTTCAATAACTTTCTCTGGTAGCCAACCAAAGCCTAAACCATTACCAATTATTTTAAATGCAGATTCCGGACTTGTAACTGTCCACCGACGAGAGTCACCTATCCATCCAGCGTCTTTTCCTTTGCTACCTGAATCACTGAGAATTACATGTGTTTCACGATCTAGATCATGTGTTGTCAGATCGCGTCCGAGTTGATGTAAAGCATGATCTGGGTGTGCCACTGCAACAAATTGTACCTGAATCAATTCTTCACCTAAGAAGCCTTGTGGTACAAAAGGAGTGATAACTAAATCTGCTTTACCATCAAGTAACGCTTCTTCAGCACCTGATAAAACAACTTCCTCTAAACGAATACGGGTATTTTTTCCGATAGGTTCAAATTGTTTTAAGGTATCCATTATTAACTCTGTTGGAAAAGCGGCTTCAACTGCAACACGTATTTCAGCTTCCCAGCCTTGTTCAAGATAATGCGCTTGTTGCTCTATCGCACAGGCATCTGCAATTAATTGCTTTGAACGTTGTAATAGGACTTTGCCTGCTTCATTTAAAACCGCTTTACGACCTTCAATATTTAATAATTTGAGGCCAAGTTGTTCTTGCAATTGGTTAACAGCGTAACTTACCGTTGATTGGCTTCGGTTCAAATGCTCAGCAGCCTGAGCAAAGCCGCCATATTCAATTACAGCTTGAAAAGCATGCCATTGATCCAGACTAACTTTCGGTTTCCTATTATTTTGTACTATCATATTATTAATATATATCTAATAATTAGATATGTAAAGACTAAATTATGCGCTTTTATATCTATTAATTTAAGCCATAATGCTATTAGACATTAACTAACAGGAGAATAAAAATGAAAAACCTAACAGAGCTAGCAGGGCGCATTTTACTAGGAGCAATTTTTCTAATGGCAGGTATTAACAAAATAGGCGGATACGAAGGTACTGCTGGATATATGGATAGTGTGGGTGTACCCGGTTCATTACTACCAATCGTTATTATCTTAGAAATTGTTGGCGGTTTAATGGTAATAACAGGTTTTAAAGTTAAATGGGCTGCATATGCATTAGCAGGTTTCACTATAGTTGCGGGTGTTATCTTTCATTCAAACTTTGCCGATCAAATGCAATCAATACTCTTTATGAAAAATCTGTCGATTGCCGGTGGCTTATTATTACTTGCTAGCTACGGGTCAGGGAAATTAAGTGTTGATAGTAAATTAAAATAAATAATTTCTAGAAAAAATTTAATAACGCACCTCATGATTTTAACAGAGGTGCTAGATTTAAAAGGATATAACGATGGGCATGCTAATAAACGGTGAGCTAGTTGATAGCTGGTTAGACAAGGAAATTGACGAAGGCGAATTTAATCGTATGGAGTCTACTTTTAGAAACTGGGTAACTAAAGACGGAAGTGCAGGCGTAACAGGTGATGCAGGATTTAAAGCAGAAGCAGGGCGTTATCATCTATATGTTTCTGATGCATGTCCCTGGGCACATCGCACCGTTATTTTTAGAAGCTTAAAGAAATTACAGGATGTTGTTGGCATTTCATATGTTGAAGCAAAAATGCTTGACGATGGTTGGACTTTTGAAAGTGATGGAAAATATAAAGATGCGTTATACGGATTTAAATATACTCATCAATTATATACAAAAGCCGATGCTAATTTTACAGGCCAAATTACTGTGCCCATTTTATGGGATAAGAAACTCAACACCATAGTAAACAATGAATCATCTGAGATTATTCGTATGCTTAACTCTGCATTTAATGAATTTACGGATGTAAAAACAGATTATTATCCTGAAGCTTTACATTCTAAAATTAATGATGTTAATAAACCTATTTACAATAATATTAATAATGGCGTATATCGTTGTGGGTTTGCCGTTACGCAACAAGCTTATGACAAAGCATTTGATCGATTGTTTAGTGAGCTAGATAATGTTGAAAATATTTTATCCAAGCAACGTTATTTAACGGGAAATCAACTTACTGAAGCCGATTGGCGTTTGTTTACTACACTTATTAGATTCGATGCAGTATATGTAGGACATTTTAAATGTAATAAAAAACGAATTGTTGATTATCCTAACTTATCAAACTTTGTTAAAGAGCTGTATCAAATACAGGGCATTGCTGACACTGTTGATATTGATTATATAAAAGAACATTATTATGCAAGTCATACCAGCATTAACCCAACACAAATAATACCTAAAGGACCAGAACAAGATTTTACATTGGCACATAATCGAGACCAAATAAAATAAGAAGAGTTTTGGAGAGATAACATGACAATACAAATACGTGATGTAACCGTTGTACCAGAAGGTGATGGCGTTGATGTTAAACGCTTATTTCCTTTACGTGGCTTTATGAACTTTGATCCGTTTGTATTATTCGATCACTTTGATATCGGGGCTGGATGTGGCTTTCCTGATCATCCTCACCGTGGTTTTGAAGCCATTACTTATATGTTTGATGGTGGCATGAACCATAAAGATAACTTAGGAAATGAATCCTTTGTTACAGCGGGAGGAGCTCAACGTTTTACTGCGGGTAGTGGATTGGTGCACTCAGAAATGCCAGCAAAAGATGGTAAGAGTATTGGTATTCAGTTATGGATTAATTTACCCCAATCGTTAAAGACGATTGAGCCGAGTTATCAACAAGTCAATGCTGATGAATTTCCTGTATCAAGTATTGACGGAGTTACAATAAAAAATATTGTTGGAAATGGCTCACCTTTAACTTTAAAAACGAATGTTATGTATCAACATGTTTCACTTAGTGAAAACACTAATTATAAGCTTTCTTTAGAAAAAGAAATGCATACCATTATTTATGTTAAACAAGGCGAAGTAGATGTACATACCAATAACAATATTAGTGAGCTTGATCCAACCAAGGCTTTATTTATAGACAAAACAGACACCCTAGATCTTAAGACTGTAACTGGATGTGAGATTATGATTTGTTCGGGATTACCAAACAACGAACCTATACATCAACACGGTCCATTTGTAGATTAGAATTCTGTAATTCTATAGTTTTGCAATTTTAGCTATTTATATCGCGCTAAATTGTAAGCCTGCAAATTCACAACGAGCAGCGTTACAAGATTTAAGTAGCATAATATACTTAGCCGCATCTTTCTTATTATCAAAAGGACCATCAAAACCAGTACGTGTTTCAATGAACCACTTGTGTCTAATTTGAACAATACGTTCATCTAGATCTTTCATATTAACCCCACAACGTTTTTTATGTTTCACCTAGTGTAGTGTCTGCATAAGTGGGATTTATTGATCTAAATCAATTATATAACATCGTTATTATTATGGTAATTCACACTAAAATGGTAGGAGATATGTGCTTAGGTATGAAACATTCTCTTGAAAACAGAGTGTTACAGCTAGAATAATTACAGCAATGAAAGGATGTGCAATAAGATTTAAATACAAAGAGTAGGGCGAGTAATTTCGCCCTACACATTACATCATTTAACTAACGATATTATAACGTTAGTTTTTTACGTGGCTTGTCATCACCACTTTTCTTTTTGGCTCTATCTTTACTACGACCTTTGTCTTTTTTCTTTGGTCGTGCATCTGAATCTTTAGAGTTATTGTCTTTGCTTTTATATCTAGGTTTATCATCTTTGGATTTAGTTTCTTTAGATCTACCACCTTCTACAAAAGCTGAAATATTTAACTTTTGGCCACCAACTCGTGTTCTTTTAAGATCATTCAGAATGTCTTTAGGAATGTCGTTTGGTAAATCAACCAAACTATAATCATCATTGATATTAATTCGACCAATAAATTTACTATCAATGCCTGCTTCATTTGCAATTGCACCAACAATATTTCCTGGTTTAACTTTATGATTATGTCCAACTTCTAATCGGAATCGTTGCATACCGTCTTCTACAGCAGATGATTCATTTCGTGATGAACGCTCTCGTCTTCTACTACCATCACGGCCTGCATCACGATCGCCTTTACCACGTCCACGATCTCTATCTCTTTTACCTCGAGAAGATCGTTCATCTCTATCCCATTTTTCTCGGGATTTTGGTTGAGGTTTATTTTGTAATAAAAATGGGGCATCGCCCTGGAGTAATTTTGCAAGCGCAGCAGCAATATTTTCTGCTGGAACATCATGCTCTTGTTGGTACTCTTCAATCATTTTAGTAAAAAAATCGAATTGATTACCTTCTAAAGTATCGGTAATACGTTGTTTAAATTTAACAACACGATTGTCATTAATTAGTTGAGTTGATGGAAGCTCCATCATTTCAATTTTTTGTTTTGTTGCGCGCTCAATCGAATTTAATAATCCTTTCTCACGTGGTGCAACAAATAAAATTGCATCACCTTTACGTCCAGCACGCCCAGTACGTCCAATTCGATGAACGTAAGCTTCGGTATCGTAAGGAATATCATAGTTAATAACATGGCTGATTCGTTGAACATCCAGGCCACGTGCCGCTACATCGGTAGCCACTAGAATATCAAGCTTGCCATTTTTTAAATTTTGAATGGTACGTTCACGTTGATTTTGCTGGATATCGCCATTGATAGCTCCAGTTGCATAACCGCGTGCTTCTAATTTTTCAGTCAATTCAACCGTTGCTGTTTTAGTTCGAACAAAAATAATGATTGCATCAAATTCTTCAGCTTCAAGGATACGTGTTAAAGCATCAAGTTTATTTAAGCCCGTCACAGGCCAAAAACGTTGTCGAATTGTAGAAGCCGTTGAAGTTTTATTTTCTATTGTTATTTGATGAGGTTTATTTAAATATTTGGTTGCAATACGGCGAATTTGCGATGGCATTGTTGCTGAAAACAAAGCAATTTGTCGTGTCGGTGGAGTTTGTTCGAGGACCCATTCAACATCATCAATAAAGCCCATGCGTAACATTTCATCTGCTTCATCCAGAACCAAAGCCTGCAAGTTATCCAGTACCAAGGTTTTCTTACGCATATGGTCCATAACACGACCAGGTGTTCCAACAACGACATGAACACCACGCTTCAAAGCGCGTATTTGTCCACTATAGTCTGCACCACCATAAACAGGTAAAACATGAAATCCTTTAAGTTTAGAAGCGTATGTCTGAAATGCTTCCGCAACTTGAATAGCAAGTTCTCGCGTTGGTGCGAGAACTAATACTTGAGGATCTTTTTCACTTAAATTGAGATTAGAAAGTAATGGAAGAGCAAAAGCAGCTGTTTTACCAGTACCTGTTTGAGCTTGGCCAAGTACATCTTTGCCCTCTAATAATAAAGGGATAGTTTGAGCTTGAATAGGAGAAGGGGATTCATAGCCCACTTCATCTAATACGGTTAATAATTCTTTTTTAAGCGCTAATTCATTAAACGCAGTGATCGTTTCAGTTGTCATCATGGAATACCTGAATGAAGTTTATAGAAAACCAAGGGAGTGGTTGAGACTCATAAATGCCCTGATAGGCAAGAATCTCACTCAATATAAGAGACGGTATGCCAGAAGGGGCGCATAGTATAACGTTTATTACTTAATCATGCATTACTTATATTTATATATCGATTCAATTGACTTGTATTGATTCTATATATCTGGAGTATTAAAGGTTTTACAGCTATATGAAGCAATTAAACATGGCTATATTGGCACTAAATTATTAGCATAGAATGACTAAAATAATGATAAAGACGGCTCAAATCGACTCGTAATGTTTGATATTTACTGGATAATCACTTTCTTAGCGCTGGGGTCAATTGTAGGTCTAATGGCAGGCTTATTGGGTATTGGCGGCGGTGGCATCATGGTGCCCATATTAACAACGATTTTTTTATTCAATGGAGTTTCTACTGAAATAGTTGTCCATTTAGCCTTGGGGACATCAATGGCTTCGATAATTGTTACATCGATATCAAGTTTACGTGCTCACCATTTAAAAGGTGCTGTTATCTGGAATATCGTTAGAAAAATGTCTCCAGGGATTATTCTAGGCGCTTTTTTAGCGACTTTTATCGTACGACAGGCCAGCTCTTTTTATCTCGCCATATTCTTTTCACTGTTTATGTCTTTTATAGCCATACAAATGTTTATTAATAAAACACCTAAACCAAATAGAAAAATATCAAAAACTCCTGGTTTACTGATTGCAGGCTCCGGAATTGGAGCAATTTCAGCAATGGTGTCAATTGGTGGCGGTTCTTTAACGGTTCCATATCTTGTTTGGCATAACATCGATATAAAAAAAGCAATTGGCACTTCAGCTGCAATAGGATTACCTATTTCAATTGCGGCTACTGCGGGTTACTTAATTAATGGCTGGGGTATGCATTCAACTGAAGCATTTACGTTTGGTTATATTTATTTACCAGCGGTTATATGTATTTCAAGTGCGAGTTACTTAACAGCACCATACGGAGTAAAGTTAGCACATAAACTCCATGTATCGGTACTGAAAAAGGTGTTTTCGGTATTGCTTATATTGTTAAGCCTAAAGATGTTGCTTTCGGTTATTTAATTGAAGAGAGTATCAAGGATGAGAAATCAATTCAGCTTCATAGCATAAATTATGCTTGAACTCGTTGTAAAAAATGATACATTACGGGAAATGAAATTAAGTATGTCAAAGCGACACATCAAGTCTAACCATTGGTTAAGAATAATGCTCATCGCATTATTGCTGCTCACTATTTGGCATACGGCTACTCACGATTTGGACATATCAAATGATCTCAGTGAGCACACTGAGTGTCAGGTTTGCCGTTTAAATCATGTGCCTGTCGACAATCTAGCTTTGCCTACCTTATTAGTGCCATCAGTCCTAATAAGTTTACTTTTTTCTATTTCAATCATCCAAGGTACGGCTCAATCGTATCGCTACACTCCAGGCGCACGTGCGCCACCCTTGTTTTAATCTGCTGCTATAGCTCTTTATAGCGATTCAAAATACACATAGTACTTCCCACATGTGGTTGTGGCTTTGTGTACATTTATAGATTAATTCAAGGAAATTAATATGTTTTATATGCATCCGTCTGTGCTGACGATAACTCTTGTTAGTGCAATTTTTATGTTCACCCCTGTAACAATACAAGCGGCAGAGGATAACTCTGCTTTAAAACAACAATTGCATGAGTTGCGGCAACAAATGAAACACCAGCAACAAAATACCAATGAACAAATTATTGCACTTGAAAAACAATTAAATAAAAATACCCAATCATCGGTAATAAAAACAAAAACAGTTACTCAAAATAGTCCTTTAAAAATAGGTCTTTCTGGCTTGTTTACAGCGGGTGGTTCCAGTGTGGACAATAAAGCGCTTGAAGGTATACAGGCAGGTGCACATGATCCTAACCAGAATGGTTTTACTGTACAAAATGTTGAACTATCCATCGGTGGTACCGTTGATACATATTTGGATGGACAAGCCAATATTATTTCGCAAATAGATGCTGATGGAGAGACAGTCGTTGAACTTGAAGAAGCTTTTTTTGTTAGCCGTAGTTTACCATGGGGCTTACAAGTTAAAGGCGGCCAGTATTTCACTGAATTTGGTCGACAAAATAAACTCCATCCACATAGTTGGGCTTTTGTTGATCAACCCATCGTTCTATCTCGATTTTTTGGTGGTGATGGCCTACGCAGTCAAGGCGCACGCATCTCATGGCTGATACCAACAGATTGGTTTTCGGAATTATATTTTGGTTTGCAGAATGCAAAAGGTGAAACTGTTACCAGTTTCTTAAATACATCAGGAGCAGTTATTGGTGGCCACACCTTAATTGATCGCGATGCGCGTGGCTCAGGTGATTTGTTGTACTCCGCACGATGGTTAAACGGTATTGATATTTCCGATACGATAAGCATGAATATTGGTGTATCAGGTTTATGGGGCCCTAATGCCAGTGGTTATAATACAGAAACACAAATTTACGGTGCCGATTTGTATCTTAAATGGCAGCCACTTTCGAGCCAACAAGGTTTTCCTTTTGTTGCCTGGCATACTGAATTCTTACAACGCCATTATGAAGCCGGTGATGTCAGCTCTCCGAATAGTGAAGTCCTTAAAGATAGCGGCCTGTTTACTCAAGTGTTATGGGGATTCAATCCACGTTGGGTTGCTGGGCTACGCCTGGAATATGCAACTGCAGACGGCAATACTCGCACCGATCCACTGCGTGATACGCGCAAACGTTTGTCGCCTAACCTGACATGGTATATGAGTGAATACAGTAAAGTGCGTTTGCAATACAACCGTGACTGGACGGAACACCTTGCAGAAAAAACAGCTGATACACTCTGGTTGCAAGTTGAATTCAGTTTAGGTAGCCATATGGCACATACTTTTTAGGAACATGAAATGAATATGTTACATAAATATTTTCTTGGATTTTTTCTTCTGCAAGTAGGATTTATAGGATATGCGCAGGCTACTCTTCGAATTGAAACAACAACACAAGATCTTGCAGCCATTGCCCGAGCGGTCGGAGGCCAACATGTAAACGTGCATAGTTTAACACTGGGGACACGTGATCCTCATTTTGCCGTGGCAAAACCAAGTATGATTCGGCGTGTGTATCGCGCTGATTTATTACTCGTTATTGGTGCAGAAATGGAAATTGGCTGGTTACCGCCATTATTACAATCGGCACGTAACAATCGTGTACAGGTTGGCAACTCGGGCTACCTTGATTTGTCAAAGGCAATACACCTATTAGGAAAAATACAAGGCGAAGTATCACGAGCCATGGGTGATGTGCACGCAAACGGTAATCCACATTATTGGTTAGATCCACGAAATGGTATCCTCATAGCCAATGCGATAGCAGAAAAACTCATTCAGTTAGATCCTGAACATACAAAGGATTATCAATTGAATGCCATTAACTTTGAAAAATTAATCATGAATAAACTTACAAAGTGGCGCGAAGCATTGCGTCATCTTAATGGCAAACCTGTTGTTGCCTATCATAAATCTTTTATTTATTTAGCAGATGTTTTTGGTTTCCATATTGTGGATGAAGTCGAACCCAAACCTGGCATTGCTCCAAGTGCTGCTTCGTTAAGTAAGCTCATTGCTAAACTTAAGAATGAAAAAATAGATTTGTTAATAATGGAACCGTATTACGAACGGCGCTCGTCACGTTATCTTAATGAACAAACAGGAATTAAAACAGCGATTATACCGCAATCTGTTGGCGCTCAAAAAAACATTATTAGCTATGTCGATTTGTTTGATAGTATCGTTAAAGTTTTAAAACCCAAGGAAGAAAAATAAATGGATGCCTGGCAAATATTACTTCCTGCTTTTATTATGATGATTCTCATGGTGGTCACTCACACTTATCTTGGTTTGCATGTACTTTCTCGTGGAATTATTTTTGTTGATCTGGCATTAGCTCAAATTTCAGCACTGGGTGCGAGTGTTGCTTTTTTATTAGGTAAAGAAGCGCATGGTTTTGAAGCACAGACTTATGCTTTCGTTGCCACATTAATTGCAGCATTTGCATTTACTGGGTTACATAAAATTTCTAGCAAGACAGCACGCGAAGTGACCATCGGTTGTGTTTACATTGTAGCTACAGCATTGTCACTTGTTATTCTTAGCCGTACTAATCAGGGCATGGAAGAGCTGAAATCATTATTTAATGGTAATATTTTATGGGTTCGTTGGGAGGATATTACCATTGTTGCTATCGCCTATGGCACATTGGTGTTACTACATGCTTTGCACCGTAAGCGTTTTTATGCGCTATCATTTACATCAGATAAAAATGCACAACCTTCATTACTTTGGGAATTCTTATTTTTTGCTTCATTTGCTGTCGTAATTACTCTAGCAGTTAATATTGCGGGTATTCTTTTAGTCTTCGCCTTTTTAATTATTCCTGGTTTTAGTGCTTCTTTACTTGCGAGTTCGTTCGGTAAACGCTTGGTGTTAGGGTGTGCCTTGGGCTTAGGTGGTAGTGCCATCGGGTTGTGGATATCCTTTATTGCTGACTTACCTGTTGGCGCAACAGTCGTATCTTTATTTGGAATGTTGCCAATCATTGCCGTGACTCTGAAATATGTGGCTAAAAGCCGCTAAAAGTTGAATAATTTAGAAACAACGGATAAACTCCAAAAATATGTTTAAACGATCTAATAATTTAGTGCTCCAATATCTGTTGATTTTATGCCTTAGTCTCTCGCTGTTACTGGCACAATCAAACAGAAGATTACACATGCACCTTGAACATGATGTTCACCCGTCAGTTGAATCTGTGCATGTTGCATCACTATTACACGATATTGATCTTGCGAACCATCAGGATGATCATCATTTAATGGCCATTGATATCAGTTCTGCAAATATCGTTAAAAAAATAAGTTTATTCAATCCTCTAGCAATCATTTTGCTTTTAGTTACACTTTTTCTATTACTCCCTTGCCGTGCTCTTATTTCCAGGCAAAGGCTTTATAAAATACTCCGTACCCCCGTCGATTATTTACTCTACCCACCTCTACGCGCTCCACCTATAGCATAATTCTATCGAGTATAGCTCTGTCGTTGAATCAACATGATTCAAATTTAAACGATTGTGATTGCTAATTGTTCGTGCTGGCGTAGATTAATGTCAACTTAGACCTACAGCTACTTGCAATTAACTCAATTTATTATTTTATAATTTTCAATTCGCTGTATTTAAATGGGCGATTGATAAATAAGTAACAATCAACAAAGGAGATAACCTTAAGATGTTATCTATATCTAAAATTATTTTTAGCGGCGGTTTGCTGTTTTTCACTGCCACGCTGCATGCTGAAGTTAATCGGAGTTCAGTCGCAATGAATATTGATTCTGAAAAAATCAATTTACATCAAGCCATTAATAAAACCTTTGAGTATAATCCCGCATTGAATGTTTTTAGTTATTCACTTAAAGCGTACAAAGGTAAACAGCTTCAAGCCGGTCTATCCGCTAGCCCCGAGATAAGTATCGTCATGGAAGATGCGCTTGGCTCAGGAAACTTTAATAATACTGATAATGCGCAAACGACGCTTGGCATTGCATGGGTTGTGGAGGGCGAAACACGTCAAAGACATATTGATGTTGCGACTGCAGGAAACTTATCCCTATCTGCTCAGGGTAATGTAAAACGCCTGAATGCAGCTGCTGAAACAGCACGTTTATATATTAATACATTAGCAAATCAAGCCCGTCTAAAAAATGCCATTAAAACAGTCGATCTCGCTAAGGCAACAGTAGCTGCGGTAAAAAAACGAGTTAAAGCAGGTAAGACACCGGCGGCTGAATTATCAAGAGCACGTGCTGAAATGGCTCAACGACAACTCGCTCATGAAGATGTTGGACACGAACTGATTTCCTCGATTCGTGTATTAGCCGCACAATGGGGTGAAACCCAACCCAGCTTTACACGAGTTGAAGGTAGTATCTTCAAGTTACCTGCAATCATATCTTTTGAAAATCTTAAAACTAAATTTAATCAAAGCCCGGAATTTAAGCGTTTAATATCCGAAAAACATTTACGCGAAGAAAAACTCAAACTTGAAACATCTCAAAGCAATTCTCCTTGGAATATAAATCTCGGTATTCGCCATTATGAGAGAACAAATGATCAAGCATTGGTTGCCGGCATTAGTATGCCAATTGGAGAACGTAGTCGAAATAAAGGGCGTATTCTTGAAGCACAAGAAAATTTATCACAATCAATGGCAAAAACAGACGCATTAAAAGTACAGTTCGAAACAATGCTTTATGTCTTAAATACAGAATTACAACATGCCCTACATACAGTAGACGCTTACCGCAGCACGATTATTCCTCAGCTTGAAAAATCGTTAAAGGAGACACGTCGTGCTTATAACTTAGGTCGTTATAGTTATCTTGAATGGAGTAGCGTACAAGCTGACTTGCTCGATGCACGTAGCGCATTGATTGAAGCCAGTGTGAACGCTCATTTAAAAGTCATTAAAATTGAACGTTTGACCGGCGTACCATTATTAAAACCAGCGACTCAAACAGCTGGCAAATCGTGAGGATAGTTATGAATAATTTAAAACAATGCTGGAGAATTCGTATATTTGCCATCATTTTCCTAAGTAGCTTACTGGCAGCCTGTGGCAATAGTGATTCAGAATCAGAGCAAGTCAAAAATAACACACATATGATCGCCGCAGATGCTGAAGTTATCAAAGGTCCACATAATGGTCGCTTGCTAAAAAGTGGTGACTTTACGCTTGAGTTGGCTATTTTTGAAACCGGAGTACCACCAGAATTTCGTGCTTGGGCCAGTTTTAAAAACAAGCCTCTATTACCCACGGATGTTGAACTTAATATTACACTTACACGTTTAAGTAGTGATGAGGCAGGAAAGTTAAATAAAATTAATTTCAAACCTCAAGGTGATGCCATGCGTGGTGATACGGTAATTTATGAACCGCACTCATTTATTGTCACCATCAACGCGATACATAATGGTAAACAATACAGCTGGCAATACGATAACTTTGAAGGACGGACTAAAATTGAACCGGCGGTCGCTAAAGCTTTAGAGATAAAAACGGATATCGCGGGTCCGATTGCGCTAAAGGAAACAGTTAATGTATTTGGCAAGATTACCGTCGATACAGAGCGCGTTAATCAACTTAGAGCTCGCTTTGCTGGTGTCATTAAAACAGTTAACGTGTCGATTGGCGAAACTGTTCGCAAAGGTCAAATACTCGCGAGCATTGAGAGTAATGAAAGCCTTAATCATTATTCGATTAAAGCGCCGACGAGTGGGGTGATTACCCAACGCAATGCCAACCCTGGCGAGCAAACAAATAGTAAAACCTTATTTGTTATCACGGATACATCAATGGTATGGGCTGATTTAGCTATCTTTCCAGCCGACATTAATCGTGTAAAAGTAGGCGCAGCTGTTAGTTTTAAAGTAACAAACAGCAAGCAATCCTCTATTGGCGAAATTGCATTTATCAGTGTAACTAGCGAAGCCAATCAAGCCGTAACAGCAAGAGTGTTGGTTGATAATAAAGAGCGACTTTTTATCCCCGGCAGCTATATAAAAGCAAGTATTGAAATTGCGGAACACGCTGTACCTTTAGCGGTAAAGCGCACTGGTCTTCAAGCCTTTAGAGACTTCACCGTGGTTTATGCAAAAGTTGGAAACGAGTATGAAGTTCGAATGCTGGAGCTTGGTCGTCAGAATGACGAGTGGGTTGAAGTACTGGGCGGACTAAAAGCAGGTACGCAGTATGTCAGTGAAAACAGCTATGTCATTAAGGCCGATGTTGAAAAATCTGGCGCATCACACGATCATTAAGGAATAATCATGCTTGAAGCTATTATAAATTTTTCACTGACCCGACGCGGCTTTGTGATTGCACTGGTACTTATGATCATGGCTTTGGGTGGCTGGAAGTTCACTCAATTACCCATCGATGCCGTACCTGATATTACTAATGTGCAAGTTGTTATCAATACCGCTGCACCTGGTTACACACCACTGGAAACTGAACAGCGTATCAGTTTCCCTATCGAAACGGCAATGGCTGGTTTGCCAAAATTATCCTATACACGTTCAGTATCGCGTTATGGATTATCTCAAGTCGTTATTGTATTTGAAGATGATACCGATATTTATTTTGCTCGCCAATTAGTTGGGGAACGACTAAGTACGGCTAAAGGAAATATACCGGTTAATTTAGAACCTAACCTTGGACCAATTGCAACGGGTCTGGGTGAAATTTTTATGTTTACTGTTGACGCTGAACCTGGGGCTAAAAATAAAGATGGCAGTCTTATTACGCCAACTGATCTTCGTTCTACGCATGATTGGATTATTCGTCCACAATTAATGCGTGTGCCCGGTGTTGTTGAGGTCAATCCTATCGGCGGATTCAAAAAACAGATACTGATTGCACCTGAGCCAGCAAAGCTATTGGCTAATAGCATTGGCTATGTCGATGTTGTACAAGCACTGGAAAAAAACAATTCCAATCGTGGCGTTGGCTTTATTGAGCATAATGGGGCGCAATGGTTAATGCGAGTACCTGGTCAAGCCAGTAATATGAATGATCTGGAAAATATTGTGATTAAACAATACCGTGGTATTCCACTACGTATAAAAGATGTGGCATCAGTGAGCTTGGGTAAAGAACTACGTTCAGGTGCCGCCACGCAAAATGGTCGTGAAGTTGTGATGAGTACCGTCTTTATGTTGATTGGCGAAAACAGTCGCACCGTTGCCAACAATGTTGCAATAAAGCTGGATGAAATAAAGACCAACTTACCAGAAGGCATTACTGCAACAGCCGTTTATAATCGCACCAGTCTGGTTGATAAAACATTAGTCACTGTACAGAAAAACTTACTTGAAGGTGCATTGCTTGTTGTAGTTATTTTATTTTTATTCCTTGGCAATATTCGAGCTGCATTGTTAACAGCGGCGGTTATTCCTATTGCAATGTTAATGACGATTACCGGGATGGTGCAAACAAAAGTAAGCGCAAATTTGATGAGCCTTGGTGCATTGGATTTCGGTCTTATTATTGATGGTGCGGTTATCATTGTTGAAAACTGCATGCGAAGATTAGGAGAGTCGGGTAGTAAAGCAACATTGGGTTTAAAAGAACGTTTAGTATTAGTCTTTGATGCAACACGTGAAGTCATTCGTCCGGCATTGTTTGGTGTATTTATTATTACAGCTGTTTATATTCCAATATTTGCATTAAGTGGTGTGGAAGGAAAAATGTTTCACCCAATGGCTCTCACAGTTGTTATTGCACTCGTAAGTGCGATGATTTTATCGGTAACTTTCGTACCAGCTGCTGTTGCCATTTTATTTCGAAAACCTATTAAAGAAAAAGAAAATAAGATTATTAAATCTGCACGTTCAGCATATCGTCCTATCTTAATTTTATCACTCCAATACCGTTGGACGGTTGTTTCGTTAGCAGCTGTCTTAGTCCTTGGCTCAGTGATGTTAATACCAAGATTAGGCTCAGAGTTTATCCCTAATCTTGATGAAGGGGATATCGCAATGCATGCCTTACGTATACCTGGCACATCATTAGAGCAAGCAATACGTTTGCAAAAAGGTCTCGAGTCTGAAATCACAAAACTCGCTGAAGTTAAAACCGTATTTGCTAAAGTTGGTACAGCTGAAGTAGCAACTGATGCTGTACCTCCAAGTGTTGCGGATAATTTTATTATCCTTAAACCTCGCAATGAGTGGCCTGATCCCAACAAAACAAAAGAACAAGTTGTTGCAGAGCTTGAAGCTTTAGTGACACCGATTCCCGGTAATCGTTATGAGTTCTTGCAACCCATTCAAATGCGCTTTAATGAATTGATTTCAGGTGTTCGCTCTGAGCTAGCGGTTAAAGTCTTTGGTGATGACTTCGAGCAGCTTATAAAACTAGGAGATGAAATAGGGAAGTCACTTGAGAAAGTATCCGGCGCCGCTGATGTTGCGGTAGAACAAACTACGGGGTTACCCGTAATGACAATTCAACCCCGACGTGATGCTATGTCTCGATATGGTTTGAGTATCGCGGAGTTGCAAAATTTACTATCAACCGCATTAGGTGGCACTGTTGCGAGTCAACTTTATGAAGGTGACCGACGCTCCGAAATAGTTGTTCGCCTAAACGAAAATCTACGTACTGATATGAACATACTAACTAGCTTGCCAATAATGCTAAGCAGTGGGGATTATGTTCCCTTAAATGAAGTTGCTGAGCTTAAGTTAGTAACAGGATATAACCAGATTTATCGAGAGAACGGTAAGCGGCGTATCGTAGTGACGGCTAATGTTCGTGGACGCGATTTGGGTTCCTTTGTTCAAGATGTTCAAAAAACAATTAAAGCCGATGTAATTGTACCCGCTGGTTACTGGGTTGAATATGCAGGAACCTATGAAAAATTACAGTCAGCAGTTCAACGCCTATCCATTGTTGTACCGTTAACACTGGTTCTAGTTATTGGCTTACTTTTTATGGCTCTGGGTTCACTGAAAGATGCGGCTATTATTTTCTCTGGTGTGCCTCTGGCTTTAACCGGCGGAATAATCGCTTTATTATTAAGAGACATTCCATTTTCAATTTCCGCAGCAGTTGGCTTTATCGCCTTGTCCGGCATTGCCGTCCTCAATGGATTGGTCATGGTTGCATTTATTCGAGACTTACGGATCCATGGTAAGAACCTACAAGACGCCATAACTGAAGGGGCGCTAACCCGATTGCGACCTGTATTAATGACGGCACTAGTAGCAGCACTGGGTTTTGTACCGATGGCACTTAACACTGGGATTGGTTCAGAAGTTCAAAGGCCACTCGCTACCGTTGTTATTGGCGGCATCATATCAGCCACTATTTTAACATTACTGGTCTTGCCTGCGTTGTACCAATTAGTTCATGGACGGGAGGATAAAAAATTAAACGTCTAACACTCATTATTCGCACACCACAGGTGCGTATTTAAGAGGCTGACAAATTAACAGTCATTGAAGCGGGTATTTCACGTTATATCTGGATAAGGGTAATCGTAAACTAAACAACGTGACAATTTCAATAATTTAACATAATATATATTATGCGTCATATAGATGTAATACCAATATAGTAATGTCCTGTTTTGGGGTTTCCTGTTACCCTCGGTTTTCACTCGCTGCAACGAGTCTAAATAAAAAAAATCCGAGGTAACAATGATGTTTCAGAGGCAGCTACTCAGCGTTAGCAGACAATCGTTATTTTATTTTAGGTATAAAAAATCCCACCGAAGTGGGATTCTTAGGCATTAAAGTATGTTAATTAAACTTTACGTCTTGATCCTGCAAACAAACCTAAAAAGCCAAAAGCTAAAAGATACAGTGACGAAGCTTCAGGTACAGAAGATGCGTCAGGAATTCCACTAACATTAAAAGTTATCGTGTAATCCCAGAAGGCTGTTCCAGTTTGAGATGATAAGTAAGTATACGTATCATTCCATGCAAAGTTATCAACTGTTCCACGTACACTTTGTAGCTCATCAGCAAAAATAGAGATACCAGTTCCACTACCTGATGCAACCGGGAACCCACCAATGCCACCAGCAAAACCTAATAAATCTAACTCAATTAATGAACTAGACAAACTATATAACGCAGGGTTATACCCCGCACTTGTTAAACCATTCACTTCCGTTGTCATATAATCATATGTTATTGACTCTAATACCCCTCCCTGTAGAGAGAACATAAAGTTATCAAAATCTACTGCGTTTCCGCCACCAGCCTCAAGCATCATAGAGCCACTTATCGTATTACTTCCATTCTCTAAATTAAATAGATTAAATTGATTTCCGTCAATATCTCCATCAAAAGCCTCGTCATAAGAAAATGCAAAGACTGGCAAGCTCCAGATATAAACTAAAACACTGCATACACCATACTTTATAAATTTATTTTTCATTCTCTTATTACCTCAGTTTAAATTTAGTAACTTAATATTAAAAAAACTACATGACAAATTGAACCCAATTTTACAGGCATGGCTATACAAAAACATGTACCCAAACGAGTGACAAAGTTTTAACCACATTATTATGGGTTAACCCATACACATTGCATTCTATTTTAGAGTGCGACTGGCAGCTTTCAGTATAAAGAGTCAGAATGGCTAACTTGATTGAGATGGGTAATTTAAGAAAATTATAGCGCTATATTAGATAATACTTATTGGCCGCTTTTGTTTGGTTTGCGACGAATAGCTTTGTATTACTGCACTTGAAGTCGAGTTATTCGCTTTCGGTGGATAAGCGGACAAAAAATATAACTTGTTAATCACCGCAAACAAGTTTGTTGCAACAACTTTTCTAGTCGGTAAAGTACGTGGTAACTAAGGCAGCTACTCAGCGTAAGCAGTCATTAAGATAATTTCTTTATTAGAGAGAATCATCCTGAAGCAGTCATTCGACTGAAGCTTATAATATGTAAGTATTTATTGAAAGCGGACATTGAACGTTTGAATAAGGGGCAAAAACTGCGAGCAAAGCGAGCCGTTTATTGCCCCGGTGAGTGATAGCGAACGGCTTAATGCGCTTGTTAGCCAAACACATAATTATTTTACCTGACTCAATGTATAGTAGACATATTAATTTCTTTCCAATAATCGTTACCTGCTTTAGTGGAAAGGCATTATTGCATTTCTAGTATATACTTCGTGTTTATTTCTTTAGTTATTTATAAACTTTTTAAAATCAGGGTGTTTAAGTAACCTTTCAGTAGCTGCAAGAATTGCACTATTATATACATCTGATTTTGTACTTGTTGATGGCTTGAACTGATAAAGATTAATAACAGAACCATTACTAAGCTCTACCGCAAGCTCAAAGCCGCCGCCACGTAAGGCCCAGATACTTGCACCTTTCTCACTCCCCCATTTAACATCGTATAAACGAACTATAATGAATTTATTGCTACTTGAATTAACGGGTATCTTTTGATGTTCCATCCCTTGGCTAATTAACTTCATTACAGTTGCAGAATATTCTTGGAGGTCAACGTCGTTGCCTAAACCACCAAAAGGACCTTCAACCACTGTTTGTTTTTTATAAAAGTTTTTAATACTAACCGCTTCTGACGTTTTGTATTGAGGTACAGCTCGTTTAAGTATTCGAAGATTTTTATTAATTGTTACTTTATGCACGGCACAACTTGATAGCAATAAAGCAGTTAAAGACACTAATAATAAATATCCTAACCTCATATTTCCTCCTCACATTTTAGCTTGATAGCCTATTGATAAATAAAACTTAAATTCTATAGCTAATTACTTATACTTTAATTCCCGCATGAATAATATTGAGCTAGCTTTTCATTAGCCTCACAATTTTTTGGTAAAGGTTTGCCGACTTTAGGGAAATTCTGCAGTACCATATTAATCTGTTCGAGTTCAGGCAACATAGGGTCTTCGCGAACCCTTTGAGAATTCTGCCACAGAACTTTCCCTTTATTATCGCTACAAATAAAATATAAAGAACCTGATTCAGTTGCGTTGTTAATATTTCCACCAAATAAAGAAAGAAATAAAACGCCAACTCCTCTACCAGCCGTAAATCGACTACCAGTCGCTCTAACTTGGCAAACCGTATCTGAATTTGTATTCGTTAATATTGTATTAATATGCTGTGGACTTGGTTGAAATTGAGTAAACGCTCGGTTAGAAAGTGCATCACTTAGTTCAAAAGTAATGGCTATACCAGCATTTTGAAGACTTTTGTTTACAAGCGGATACTTAAAACCAGGTTCATCACCTGATAGCTCAGTTTTTTTACTTCCATCACCTTCTTCACCATAATTATCAAACATAGTACGCTCGGTATATGATTTTGGTGAAAACGCCGCGGCAATGGGTTCAGCAAAAGTAACGATATATCCTTTATCTTCAAGATGTTTCTTAAACAGTGGTAATACCTTTTCAATTCGAGTTTTACTGGACCTTAAACCAATATAAGCATTTTTATTGCCTCTACGTGGCCAGAAAATGGTACCTGTGCCAATGAGAGCAATATTTTTTACCGTATTCCTATCGAACATACTCTTATCTGCACGAATCAACGGCCCACTTGAACAACCTGTAAGCTGTAGTAACACAAAAACTAAGAGTAATATTGAGATAAATTTTCGCATACTTCACTCCCTAAATATTTATTATAATAATTTATTTTGTAGCAGATACTTTTAAATTAATCCAAATGATACTCCTAGTAACGATACTTGAACACAGTTACATTTAAATTAACAGTAATGCCAATGTACTTAATTCACTATACACTGGATGTTACGTAACCAGTTGTTCAACTCACTGTGCATTGGCATGATAACTCGCTCATTTATAATCACTGGGATGATCAACCATACCTACTCTCACAGGGTTAAGTTCTATGTATCACATGAATGCTGGAACAGTCGTTTGCAGTCTGTAGTTATTTACCCTGATGACTGCTTCCTGTATTAAATGGTTGTTTATTAAGAAAGTTAAGTACGTCCGGTTCGGGCCGGCTCCAGCCTATCATTATATATCCCAACGACGGCTTTCAGTATTCAAGAGTCAGAATGGCTAAATTGCTTGAAATGGATAATTTAAGAAACATTACGGCACTATATTAGATAATGCTTCTTGTCCGCTTATGTTTGGTTCGCGACGAATAGCTTTGTATTACTGCACTTGCAGTCGAGTTGCTCGCTTTCCGGTGGATAAGCGGACAAAAAATGTATCTTATTTATAACTGTAAGTAAAACTTTTGCATGGACATATCTAGTTGAAAGAATGTGAGATCAAAGAGGCAGCTTCTCAGCGTAAGCGGCCGTAGAAATAAAATTACGGAAAGACAAAGTTCGGCCAAAAGCAGACTTTCAATAACTTGGTATCTTCCGTTAAGGTAGGGGTATCAATAATATCATGGGAGATAATATGTTGAAAAAGCAGCCTCATCAAAAATTCCAACATCCTTAAAATTAACCAATATTACTTCACCATTAAAATTACTGGCCATGGAAAAATCGAATCCAGAACTGACAGACCCATAATCAGTCCATCCATACAATAAAGAATATTTTCTCGAAAATTGTTTCATGCTGCTACCCGTTATAAATTGTGTCCAGGTAACATAGACATTATCCTGTCCATCCGAACCAATATGTGAGTAAAAAACACTATTTGATATTGCTTCATAATATTCACTGTCTAACCATGTATTTGCAGATGAATCAAAATAACGAATCACACCATCATTTGTTGTGCCGTTATCAGCAGCCCAAATAACTGCCGCATCACCATTTTCTAACATCACTGCACGCGTATAGCTGACATATTTAGTTGACGTTGCAATCGGATTTGCGGTAGACCAGATATTACTATTTACATCCAAACGACTTTCAACAATATTGAAATTTGATCCTTGTCCTTCTTCCCACACAGCAATGGCATTACCGTTAGAATTAATCGCAACATCTTGTCGTGATGTACCATCATACCGTTGTAGAGTTGGAGTACCTATTTTTACAGGGGCTACCCAACTACTATTAATAAAAACACGTGCCCACATATTGGGGATTTCATATCCAGGTGAGGATGGATTATAAGGATTGGTATCTTCTGACCATACTACTGTAGCAATGCCAGAATCATTCATTGCAATCGTGGCTTCAAAAGCTCGTGTTGTAGCATTATTTAATCTAAAGGGTGCCCCCCAATTTGTACCGTCATAATAACTGGCATAAATAATCGTTGATGTATTAGCTGCATTTGAATCCTGCTGCGTCCATACCGCAATGGCGTTACCATCTTGGTCTATACCGATATCTGGGCTAAACGCATAAAATGAATAATCATTAGCAGGTAATCCACTAACGGCTATTTCGCTGCTTTCCCATACCCCATTTTTATAGTGTCTTGCCCATATAGACCGTGAACTAATCCCTCCATTATCCAAACCTAGACGATCGAATATAACTATTGCATCGCCATTGTTCGAGACTGCGACTTTAGGTGTTGTCGAAGTGGATGTTGTTATTTTAAAGGGTGTGCCTTCAACCCCACTTTGAATAACGTTAACCCAAATGCTAGGGAGATCAGCTGGAGAGCTATTGAATTCTTCAACCCAAGCAGAAACGGCCAGACCAGAATCATTGATATCGACATCAGGCAATAATAAGTCGTAGTCGAAGTCACTACGTGATGAGCTGATTTGTGTTTGTGTATTCCAGCCTTTAGTCACTACAGGGCTGGACTGACTTATATTTCCTGTGTTGTTTCCACCTGAGGATGCACCGCTATCAGAGCCAGTATCCCCACCACAGGCAGACAAAACTACACAAAATATAGAAATACTCAGATTACGAATACTGCAGGACATAAGCTACCCTTACCACATTAGAATGTTATAATTTATTGATTTTTATACTAATTATGAAATTCTACAGACTAAACTAGAATCTAACTGTGAGCGAGTATGCAATGTTTTAAGGAAAGGAATATTCAATTATTGGTGAATATCATCCATGATATCCTTTAATGAGTATGACGTCAGCTAGTGATAATATTGCTTAAATTCAGAACGATCAATTACATTTAAATCCAATACCATACGCAGTATGATCATTCCCGACGACAAACGTTGCTCCAACACCATCCACATCTGAAACACGAGACACATAAACATGTGTACCACCGTTCTTACCCACGATATTTAATAAATTATTCATAGCGTATTTTGTTGCGGTACCACTGCCATAAAAACGCCCCAGTTCTTTACACTCTAAGGGTTCTTTTTTAACGATACGAACATTCTTACCATGTGAGTCTAAACTTGCGGTTGAGCCGCAGCCAGAGAGACTCAAAACCGAAATTAACGCAAATAGAGTGATAACTATTTTCATGCCTTGCACCGTTGAACAGCATAAACATAAGTATACATACCTGCATCATGCGTTTTTAAAAGAAGAACCGCAGTATTACCTTTCATTTCAGCGACTTTATTACGCAATGTATTATCAAACGATGTTTGCATTTTCTCTCTCATATTATAAACATCATGACTCCATTCAAAACGCATGTTATAGCCTGTAAGTTCACCAAGGTATACGCATCGACTCGGTTGTTTTTCTGTCACCTTAACTGATGAGCCGGCCTGTGTAACAACGGGCGGTTTATAATTGGCCGCGCAGCCGTTAAAAAGGATAAGTGATAAACATAAGAATACTATTTTCATTTCATATTCTCCCTAACACTTAAACGCACGAGCGCGATATTCAGATTGAGTTATCCATTCATGATGACCCATTCCGCTCATGACCTTTTTATTATTGAAAACTTCAACAAGAACTAATCGATTAGCCCCCATTTTTTTTGCTTTCATCTTCATCTCATCAGCAAAAACTGGTCCTGCAGGCACCACCTTAAAGCCTTCTCTGGAACTGTATAATTTTTCACCTTCAAAAGCATGGGATACACTTCCTAGGTGTTTACAACTTTTGCTAACTTGTTTTACGAAAATAACAGTGTCAGAGCGAGCATAGACAAAGGATGAAGAAAAACCAAACAACATAATAACGAGAGATAAAGAAAATAAAATTATTTTTTGCATGCTAATACCTTTTTATAATTAGAATCGTTTTATAAAAAACTATTATAGGAGATAATTTGATTAATTACAGAGTATTACGCCTATTCAATATTTGAATTTTCTAACAGGCAGCTCTGGAGTATTTATAGCCTATCACTACACATACCCTAATGACGGCTTTAAGTATTAATGAGTCAGAATGGCTAAATTGCTTGAAATGGATAATTTAAGAAACATTACAGCACTATATTAGATAATGCTTCTTGTCCGCTTATGTTTGGTTCGCGACGAATAGCTTTGTATTACTGCACTTGAAGTCGAGTTATTCGCTTTCGGTGGATAAGCGGACATGATCAAGTTCGCTGCTGATGCAAAACGGACAACATTTAATATTATTTTTCGTTCAAATTGGTTCTAAGCGGACATTACGCCGTTGTATTTTACTTCGGTTGCGCCTTTAGGTAACGGGCTTGATTGGCCTTGGGAAGCTAAGTGAATTAGCGAATTGGGATTCTAGCCAGTGGTTTTATATAATTAATAACTACGCATCTGGAGCAACAGGGGTAATGCCTTTACCCTCTAAATACTTAACAATTCCATCTGAGTCAACTTTTTTCAATCGAGCTCGTTCGTTATCTTTATAAAAATGTTCGGATTCTAATAAAGCTTTATAAGCTAAGTTTCCCGAAGAAAAACTAACATGATCGAGCTTTGCGCCATATTTTTCTAATACTTTAATCGTTGTAACGTAGTCTTTACTTTGTAAACCATTAAAACCATAAATAAAGGGTGTATCCCCATTCAAATCTCGCGAATTAGGATCAGCACCGGCGTCTAATAAAAGTTTACATATTTTCCGACTTTTGACGCTATCACTGACGGCTACATGTAATGCAGTTGTCCCTTTATAACTATCTACGTATTTCACATTAGCACCTTTAGCTAACAAGGCTTTAACGACATCTACTTTTTTAAAATATGACGCCGCCATCAAGGGGGAATACTTGTAATAAATTCCCTTTCCTTCTTGTTGAGAAATAGCATTAACATTAGCACCGGCATTAATTAAAGTGATAATGAGCGGTCCTTGATCTTGGAAATTACATTGCCATAATAAAAACTCATTATTAGGTATTAAATTGATATCAACTCCATTTTCTAATAACTCTTCAACTGTTTTTCTGTTTCCTTTAGCTAAGGCCAGCTGTATAGCTATAGCATCACTTTTATCACCTAAGAAATTTGTTACCTTCTTATAACCTTGTTTTTTTCCTTCGAGGTATCCACGCCTAGTATGATTTCCACTATCTGTGTAGAGATCTATAAGCAAAGCATGAGGTTCATACTCTAGCAACATGAAATCAGCAATATCTCGAATCATAAGAGAGCCACTAAATAGTTTGAGAATAATTAACTGACCGCTTTTAGATATAGTCTCTACTTCACAATAAGTGCCGTCAGCTAATCGTTTTAAATTATTGCTAGTGATTTGAGCATAAACATCTTCGAGTTTCTCTTTGTCACTATAAAACATGTAGGTATAAATATTACATTCAGACACAATAACCAACTCCCTGATATTTCATCGTATTAGAGTGCCATACTGTATGTTATATGTCGATTTACGGGGTTATTGAGAGAGAAAAATCTATCAATTTCAGACTATATTAAATGTTTCTTAAGGTCGGCTTATGCTGAGCAGCTGCCAACATTAGGCTTTCCTGATTGTCCGCATTGATAGCAGCCAACAAAAAAAGCAGCCATAGCTCAGCTAGAATTACTCAACTAAGACTAATGAGATAAAGATTAGAACAGGACATTTCTACATTGGAGAGATAAGGCCACTTTTACATTGCGTTAACAATAGGTGGTAATCAAATATGGCTGTCAAATGTTCTTTATCGATGATTCAATGGATTAATTCATCGTATTACGGACGCCAATATTTATAACCCTGTAACTGTAGACGTATCACTTCTGGTGCTCCTGCAGGAACAAATTCAACTTCTAATGGGAAATCTTCATCTTTAAGTTTCCAAGCACTCATACTAATTCGACATGCTTTAAAAGTTACACCACGGTTAGCTAGTTTTGTTAGTAGTTGTGATGTTCTTTTGTTATTTGCTAACAAGGCATGAATGCCATCTTCATAAGCAACGACTTCAATTTTTACGTTCTTTTCACCTAAATCACTTAGTACTTTGTCAATTTGAAGAAAAACACGGCGGTGTCCGTAGTTATCGCCATTGCGCGTTAACTGTAAAACAAAAGGGACAGGATCTTGTTCGGCCAAAACAGCTGACGGTGATACTAAAGACGAAAGCAGTAAAGCCAGTATTGATATAAAACTACGTTTCATTTGTTTTTCCTTAATTATATTAAACGGCGCAAGTATAGATTTCGTACCTAGGTACTGAGTCAAGAGGAATTAAAAAATTCTCCTATGGTGTTAACTTTTCATTCTATGGATTTTCTTTTATTTGATTTAGTAGGTTTTGCATACCACTTCATATTACAGGTATTATCACTATGTGACAGAGTATATTCGCGCTCATAACCACCCCCTCTATTAAATAAGTTGATAATGCAAAATCAAACTGACACCGACTATTCTGTCCGAGACTCATTAATTTTTAGAAAGATAAACGACTAAAAACCCACCCCATGGTAGTGTATGTGGTAATGTTTTCTCAACGATGCGAGCCACAATACTGTCATCAGGGATAAATATTGCTGTTCTGTGTTTAATTACAACTGGTGCTGGCGTTAAAGATAAAATCCATTTTTTTACGTCAGTCCACCGATCCCAGCGAGCGCCAGCATAACTACCCTTGCCAAATTTCTTACGGTACAACAAGCTGTTGTGGTTCAATAAACCCACGACTATACCTTGTCGGCTTACCCGCCACATTTCATTTAAGGCATAAACTGGAATATCTACAAAGCATAAACTGGTGATGGCAGTACTATAATCAAAGCTCAAATCTTTAAACGGTAATTTTGTTGCGGAGCCCCGCAAATAAGTAACTTTCTGATTTTGAGTTCTAGCAAAATCTAGCATTCCATTATCTAAATCTAACCCTGTCATTTGTAATCCAAGCTTTTCAAATCGACGACTAAAGTGACCAGTACCACATCCTACGTCCAGTAATGATTCACCAATGGACGGTTCCAGAAGTTTCATGATTAATGAATACTCAACATCACCTATCCATTTACCATGTCCTTGTGTATACCATGCATCATAGGCCTTTGGATCGTACAAATTGAGTTCTCCTTAATTGCTCATCTAACTCTATTGCAATATTCATTATTATGGCAGCAACCAGTTTATCCATTTAACTACCTTACGAGTTTTCGAGTTGAATAATTTTGGTGCATAGACAGAATTAACAGTACGTCGGTGGATCTGTGCCAAGGTGGGATAGGCATGAATAGCTGCTGAAATATCACTAATCTTTGCGCCAGTTTGCATGGCTAATACAATTTCGTGAATGAGTTCACCCGCATGTGGTCCTAAGATGGATGCACCAAGTATTCGACCCTTGTATGTGATCAACTTAACAAAGCCATTTGTTTCAACTTCAGTTAAGGCTCGGTCGATATCTTTAAAATCAAAACGCAACACCGTAGCTTTGATTCCTTGATCACTCGCCTGTTGTTCTGTCAATCCCACCCGTGCTAGTTCTGGATCGGTATAGGTGACCCAGGGCACCACGCGATAATTAGTCTTTTTAGGAAACCGAAAAATAGCATTACTAATCACAATACCGGCCTGATATTCAGCCATGTGAGTAAATGCATAGGGACCACACACATCACCACAAGCATAGATATGTTTTTGTGAAGTTCGCATACGCCTATCAACAGTAATACCTTTACTCGTAAAATTCACACCGGCTGCATCCAATCCCAAGTTATCAACATTTGGGGCTCGCCCTACCGCAACCAATATTTGTTCGGCACAGAATTGCATGTTACCGCTACATGACACGATTCGATTATCTCCTTCAAGTGTTACTTCTTCTGCACTAGTCGAAGTATTAAAATCGATTCCCTCAGAGGCAAGTGTCTTTTGTAAAGCATCGGCGATTTCAGGATCTTCCTGTGGCAACAAATGAGGTAGACGCTCTACCACAGTGACTTTGCTGCCGAGGCGGTTAAAAGCTTGCGCCATCTCCAAGCCGATAGGGCCGCCGCCTAAGACAACAAGTCGCGGTGGCAATGTGCGCATGGAAAAAATGTCCAGATTAGTGAGATAGCCACTTTCCTCCAAACCTTTAATAGGTGGAATAAATGGTTTTGACCCAGTGGCAATGACAAAACGTTTACTG
>Ga0316206_1000290_pt1 | contig 78439 bp, 62 predicted proteins | sample 6monthpyrite_MG_FD_204942 | JGI IMG/M metagenome (GOLD analysis project Ga0316206, IMG submission 204942) | Microbial mat bacterial communities from mineral coupon in-situ incubated in ocean water Damariscotta River, Maine, United States -... | ecosystem: Environmental > Aquatic > Marine >...
GCGGCGGTCTTTCCCCGCGGGAGATGTTCCCTGGCAGTGCAACTTGTCAGCAAGCAAAGCAATCTAACGAACGTCCGCTTCAGGGTGTTTTGAGACCCTCATCTACAGCTAAATGCAATCAAACCATAATTTAAACTTAATTGGGGTTTTATACTATCGCTAATTTTGAGTCGCTAATATCTGGTGATTTAAATTCAGAAAATCAATGAGTATGTTTGCCGTTTCAGTCAGTAGTGGGGTTGGCCCATCCTTTTTCTTTTCCTCTTCCTCGGGGGGGAATTCCTCCTCGCCTTCTTTAATTGCGCCATCGAGTTCATCCAGGCTGCTAATTAATTTCATGCCCAACGCTTTGCGTCGATCGTTTTCGAGTTTTATCTGAATACCTTCCAGATCTTTTTTCTCCTGGAGGCGCACTTTTTCATTCAATGAAATTTCTTTCTGTTGACGACGCGACTCAATTAAATTGTTGGTCGCCGTTAAATGAATGAAATCAGGGTCTTTACTGACGCGTTTTGTATGCAAACTTTGCAGTTTAGGTATTTGCAAAGAGAAATCACGATAGGTATTAAAATGCGCTGGCTTAATTTTATCCCAGGCCAGTGCCGCTTCTAATGAGCTTTCGCCAACCTCAGAAACATTATAAAGAGAGGGTAGAGAAATATCAGGAATGACGCCGCGGTTTTGTGTGCTGCCACCGGTAATACGATAAAACTTTTGTTGCGTCAGGGTGATTTGTCCGCTGGACAAAGGTAGCATCGCTTGAACGGTGCCTTTGCCGTAAGTTTGCGTGCCCACAATAATACCGCGATGGTAGTCTTGAATCGCACCGGCAAAAATTTCGGAAGCTGATGCGCTAATGCGATTAACTAAAACAGCAAGTGGTCCGGCATACGTTACCTTATTGCTCTTATCGTTTGAAACATAAATGCGCCCACTAATATCTTTTACCTGAACGGTTGGGCCGGATTTTATAAACAGGCCAATGAGTGTATTAACTTCGTGTAAAGAGCCGCCACCATTGTCGCGCAAATCTATAATGATGCCGTCTACCTTTTCAGCCTGTAGTTCGGTCAACAGTTTTTTTACATCACGGGTGGTGCTTTTATAGTTTGAATCACCTCTATTGGCGGCTTCGAAATCGATATAAAACTTGGGAATATCAATCACCCCCAGGCGGTACTTTTTGCCGTAGTTATCAAGTTCAATAATTTTTTTGCTGGCATCCTGTTCGTCTAAATTGACTTTGTCGCGGGTGATTGAAATGACTTTTGCTTTGGATGCATCTATAGCATTGGCTTTTAATACGGACAAGCGAACCACTGTGCCTTTTTTGCCACGAATTAAATCGACCACATCATCGAGTCGCCAGCCAATTACATCGACTATTTCGCCCTTTGATCCCTGGCCGACGCCGGTGATTCTGTCGTTGGCTTTTAAGTCGCCAGCTTTATCTGCAGGACCAGCGGGTATGAGGCGGGTCACTTTGGTGTAGTCATCATCAGATTGCAACATGGCGCCAATGCCCTGTAATGATAAGCGCATGCGAATGTTGAAATTTTCAGTGCCGCGGGGTGAGAAATATTGGGTGTGTGGGTCATAACTTAGTGTTAAGGCATTCATATAAACCCGATAGGCATCTTCAGCGTTATTTTGATGAATTCGCTTAATCTGGCTTTTATAGCGTTTGCTTAGCAGCTCAGTAATTTTTTTATTTTCTTTGCCAGATAATTTTAAATTTAAAGCGCTATTTACCAGGCGCTTGTGCCAGAGTGTATCTAACTCTGCTGTGGTCTGAGGCCACGCGTGATTTTCTCGATCGATGTAAATATTGTCGCTCGTATTAAAATCGAGTTTTTCTACGCCTTGTTCAATGCTCTTAAGTAAGAACTGTAATCGTTCGGAAACACGTTGTTGGTAGCGATTGAAAACAATAAAAGCCGGGTCAACGCGGCGTGCGCGAAAGGCATCATCAAGGCGGTAACGATATTGTTCAAATTCATCAATGTCAGCCTGTATAAAATAACTGCGATTGGCATCCAGCTCTTTTATAAAGCGATCAAACACGATGGATGACAAATTATTATCAAGGCGAATCTGGGTGCGCTGATAATGTTGCTGGGCTAAGCGGTTAACAATTTCAGCGGTGGTGCGGGTGTGAGCTTCCATTGGTTCAAGCTTATGCAGCGAGGTGTCGCTGCTAGCTGAGGCCGTGGTAATGGCAGTAAATAATAAGAGTGATAGTGCTTTAATTGAAAACTTCATAAAAATCATTGGCTTAGTGGTTATAAAAATAGGGCATGTAGTGAGTGTAGGCTAAAATCGAACGGCCTTTCGTGTCGATTGTATCAAACTCCGTCGCCGTTCGTCTTGATCCTTGTGTAACTAATGCTTAAGATGCCTCAGATTCACAATAAGTTCAATGATAAAGGTCACAACTCATGCGTAATACAAGTAGTCTGCTTGCTTCTGCAGCAGCAATATTTCTCACCGTTCTTCTCGCTTCATCCGTACAAGCCGCTGAAAAGAAGCCATTACTGGATAAAGGTAAATTGTCAATTGGTGTTGGCATATCAAATAATTCGGTGGGTGGGTCCGATGATGAGTTGGGATACCAGTTTTTTGCTGACTATGACCTTACCCAGCTGAATTTGATGGAAGGGGTGAATAGTTCCGTTGAATTTGGTGTGATGGATTATGGTTTCTCAAGAGACAGCACCGGTATCTGGGGAACCTATGTGATTGATGGACATATTGGTGCTGGTTTTGGCTGGCTTGCTCGCTTAGGTTTAGATATAGGGGATGACAGTGGCCTGATGTTAGGTGGAGGTGCCTCGTTTAGTGTTAATAAGAAAATTGACCTTCGCCTGGAGTATGTTGTGCGTGATGATGTCGACTCGTTACAGTTTAACTTTCTTTACCGATTGTAATTTTTTAAGCTAACAAAGAGCAGCGCATGGTAATGGGCTTACACAGGACAAAATAATTTAGGGTAAATTAATTTAGGATAAATTAAATTATTTATTTTGTGCCTGCTTAAATGCGGTGCTTTTTTCTTCACTTATTCAATCACCAGATCAACTGACTCGAATCTATCAGGTTGATAAAAATATCCACGCATATCTAAAACCCCTCTGGTATTAAGCGAAATAATAATATTAAGCGCATCGCGATAAGCGGCGTCCTTAATATCTTTGTTTGAGGGAATAGCGTCACTTTGTGGGTGGCTGTGAAAAATGGCGAATAAATTTTGCTGATTTTCTCTTATTTTTCTAAACGCATCTATTTGTTGTTGCGGGTGCATTTCAAAAACACTGTGCGCTGTGCCTGAAATATTTTCTATTGGATAAACCCGGTATTGATGGTTTGTATCGGTAGAAATTAATCCACACACTTCTACCTCGGGCGTTAGCTGGGCCAGTGTGAGTAATCGGTTTGCGAGTGTGCGGGGGATGCTGATAGTTTGTGTCATGTTATTTTTTAGTTGTTTAGCGATTAAAATTTTATCTGTTTTACAGCGCGTCGGATTATATCGCACTGAGTTTATGGCAAACCGGATTGACTATAAACAAGATTTATTACAAATCGAGATGACTGCAAACAGGGCAGCTCGGGTCTTTTTTAAAAGTCATGCTGCGCCAGTCCTGAAACAGCGCGTCACATATCAGTAGTTTTCCGGTTAAGGTTTCACCATACGCGGTGAGTATTTTAATGGCCTCAATGGCTTGAATAGAGCCGATAATCCCAACCATCGGAGCCATCACACCATTCTCGCTACAGCTAGTATCTGCTTCGCCTATTTCATCGTACAGGCAGCGGTAGCAGGGGCTGATGGGGTTCTGAAAATCAAATACGCTAACCTGGCCTTCCATGCGAATCGCTGCTCCAGATACCAGCGGGGTGCGAGTGTTATAGCAGGCGCGGTTAATTAAAAAACGGCTGGCAAAATTATCGGTGGCATCAATGAGCAGGTTTGCATCGTTCAATAGTTGTTCCAGTTCGGGCTGGTCTAACTGCTTATTGATACACACCGTTTCTGTGTCCGGGTTAAGGTTCTTAATGGCAGCCGCAGCCGAATCAACCTTGGCCTGTTTGAGGCTGTGGGTGGTGTGAATAATCTGACGCTGTAGATTAGACAGCTCAACATGGTCAAAATCCACTAGCGTTAATTTTCCTACACCGGCCGCAGCAAGATACATTGCGACGGGCGAGCCAAGTCCACCAAGGCCCATTATGACTACATGGGCATCGAGTAAAGCTTGTTGTTTTTCTTCATCAAAATTCGGCAGGAGGATTTGCCGACTATAACGCAGCAATTGTTCGTCTTTCATGGACGGAGATAATAACAGGTTTGGGGGTTAAAAAGATGAAAAGCCCTGAATTTGAAAATGATAGAATGTGAAATTAATCGGCTTGAAATAAATCGAGAGAAAATAAAACAACCTATAGGTATTTACGCCAGTGATCCGGACGTTTATCTCTGCAACCATGATAGTTGCTGGAGTAGCGTTTAACAAAAACCTGGGTGGTGTTGTCGGTGTTGTTTGGCATGCCTAAATTGGCGCGTTGAGTTTCTTCGGAATAACTATAGAGCGCACGTTTCATGCGGTAGAGCAGGCGACTATCCAGATGATAGCCCAGGCGAGTCAGTATTTTCTCAATCGCATCAAGCGTCAGGTAACGAACATCATAGGTGATATAAAGGCAGATTTCATTGGCCAGTGAGATATCCAGCACCCCCTCGGCATCAGACAATAGCAATAAAGCACTGCGGGCCTGATTAGGGTCGGGATGAAGGTGGCAGAACCGAAGTTCACGCCGTTTAATTAGCTCTTCTGCTTCGCTCATAACTAATAAGTTAGAGGAAGTGTGGTTATTTTACAAGTGTTTTTTTAGGCGAAAAAAATAGGGAATGGAATTTAAAATTGGAATTTAACTTGTTGTATTCTATGGTTTTATTCCCGAGCTAAGTCTGGGTTGTCCGGACAGATCGGCTATTTGCTGAATATCTTTATAGCCAAATTGCGAAAAAATAGCCTGCATTTGCTTTTTTTGATCAAATCCATGCTCAATAATTAACATTGCTGATGGCTTTAAAAAGGCGTTAGCCTGTTGGCAAATTTGCCGAATATCATCCAGTCCGTCGTCGCCAGAGGCAAGCGCCGAAATGGGCTCAAAGCGCACATCGCCTTGTGACAGGTGGGGGTCTTGTTGGGGAATATAGGGTGGGTTGCTAGCAATAATATCGAATTGTGGCGCTGCGCCATCAAGGTTTTTAAGCGCGTCAAACCAGCTGCCCGAAACAAATCGGATATTGTTGAGCTTAAGTCGCTCGGCATTTTGTCGGGCTATTTCGAGTGCTGCATCAGATTGATCGGTGGCGATAATATTCCAGGCGGGGCGTTCAGATGCCAATGCTAAAGCAATAGCGCCACTGCCTGTGCCTAAATCAAGCAGGTTTATTGCGGCGGCCTGGGGTTGGTTTTCGAGAATGTGTTCTACCATTAATTCGGTTTCCGGGCGCGGAATTAAGGTGTCTTTACTGACCCGTAAATCCAGTGACCAGAATTCGCGACTACCGGTAATGTGGGCAATGGGTTCGCCCTGCAGCCTTCTGTTTAATAGCAATTCAAAAGCGTTAATTTCAGCTTTAGTTAGGTCTTTATCTGACCAGGTTGCGAGCCAGGTGCGATTTTTTTGCAGACTGTGGGCGAGTAAAACTTCGGCGTCCAGACGTGCTGAGTCACTGATATTTTTAAGTTGCTGGCTGGCGGTTATTAAATGTTGGGAGATTGGCATTTCATCGTCCCCTTCCTGAGTGTAAAGAGGGGTATGGGGGAATTGACCATGGAGAGTTGACCAGGGAGAATTGACCAGGGGAGATAGAAATTAATGTTATCTCATTTAGCATTTCAAATTTCCCGTGATGGCGCTTAGTTCTAGATGGGCTTTATCTATTGCTCAGAAAGCGCCGCTAACTGTTCAGCCTGGAACTCATTGATTAAAGGTGAAATGATATGTTCCAGCCCGCCTTGCATAAACTCATCTAACTTATAAAGGGTTAAATTAATGCGGTGGTCGGTGACCCGACCTTGCGGGAAATTATAGGTGCGAATACGCTCCGAGCGATCACCACTGCCGACTAATGATTTACGGGTTTCGGCTTGTTCTGCAGCCTGTTTTGTTTCTTCGGCACTGATTAATCTCGCCTGCAATAAGGAAAGAGCACGCGCCTTGTTTTTGTGCTGTGAGCGTTCATCCTGGCACTCAACCACGACACCGGTCGGCAAATGGGTTAGGCGTACCGCCGAGTCGGTTTTGTTTACATGCTGTCCACCGGCACCCGATGCGCGATAGGTATCAATGCGTAAATCCGACATGCTGATGGTGATCTCTTCCATTGCGTCCGGCTCGGGAATAATGGCGACGGTGGCCGCGGAGGTGTGTACGCGGCCCTGTGATTCAGTTTCCGGCACACGTTGTACTCGGTGTGCCCCAGACTCAAATTTTAATTTCGAGTAAGCACCCTGACCCACCACCCGGGCAATAATTTCCTTATAGCCGCCGTGTTCACCGTGGTTTTCGCTCATGATCTCAACCTGCCAGCGCTGGGTTTCAGCATAGCGGCTGTACATTCTAAATAAATCACCGGCAAAAATAGCGGCTTCGTCACCGCCTGTACCCGCGCGCACTTCTAAATAAATATTACTGTCATCATGCGGGTCTTTTGGCAGCAGCAGCTTCTGTAAATCCAGCGCTAAAGTTTCGATGCGTTGCTTGGCGTCTTTGCGTTCATCTTGTGCCATTTCACGCATCTCTGCATCGTCTTCTTTTAACATTTCTTCGGCAGCGGCAAAGTCCTCTTCAGCTGCCTGAAAGTCAGTAAAGGTTTTGGTAACGGGCTCAAGCTGTGCATATTCTTTAGACATTTCACGAAATTTATTCTGGTCAGAAATAATCTCCGGGTCGCCTAATAATACCCCCGCTTCTTCGTGACGTTCACAGAGGGCTTCAAGTTTGTGGCGAATGGAGTCTTTCATAAAGGTTCTTTAACTTATTTTTGTTTATTAGACGGGGTAGTCGTTGATTTGGTTTGCGTATTTAAAAACAACTGGCGTGCATAGTCGAGTAAATCATGGCGTGAGTTTTCACCCGATTGTCGTAGCGTCGCGCTCGGTTGGTGCAAAAATTTATTGGTTAAGGTGCGTGCTAAAAAGGCTAATGCCTCTTCGGGGGATTTTCCCTGGGCCAACTGAGCACTGGCTTTTTGTAGAGTATCATCAGAAATGCTCTGGGCATTTTCGCGGATATCACGAATGACTTCCACTGCATCCAGCGAACGTTCCCAGTTGAGAAAATCGTCTATCTGATTTTCAATGATTTCTTGAGCTTGTCCAGCTGCTTCCTCGCGGGATTCTATATTTTCCTGAATGATTTCATGCAGGTCGTCTACCGTGTACAGATAGACGTCATCAAGCTCATTCACTTCTGGCTCCACATCACGGGGTACCGCAATGTCGCACATAAACATGGGTTTGTGCTTGCGTTTTTTGAGGGCGTTTTCTACGGCGCCCTTGCCTAATATCGGTAGTGGGCTGGCCGTGGAGGAAATGATGATATCGGCTTTATGTAAATAATCAGGAATTTGCGGCAGGGCAATCGCTTCGGCGCCAAACTGGTCAGCCAGTGCCTGCCCCTTGTCAACGCTGCGGTTGGCAATAATCATATTTTTTATATTGTTACCTTGCAGATGACGAGCCGCAAGCTCGATGGTTTCCCCGGCGCCGATCATAAGGGCGGTGAGATTATCTAAATCACCAAATATTTGTTTCGACAAACTCACCGCCGCAAATGCAACTGAAACGGGGCTAGAGCCAATAGCGGTATCGGTGCGCACCTGTTTAGCCACGGAAAAGGCATGCTGAAATAACTTGCCCAGCAGGCTGCCCATCGTACCTTGCTCATTGGCCTGAGCGTAAGCCTGTTTCATTTGCCCCAAAATCTGAGGCTCGCCGAGCACTAATGAGTCGAGGCCACACGCCACCTGTAATGCATGACGAATCGATTCCACATGCCGGTGGGTATAAATATGCTGATTAAAATCGATGCTTTGCAGGCCATGAAATTGACTGAGCCATTCAATGATTTGCTCAATTGCCTGCTGATTGAGGGCTTCATTATCGTCGGTGGCACAGTAAAGCTCGGTGCGATTACAGGTCGACAGTATCGCGGCTTCTTTAATATTTCCCAGTGCAGACAAGGATTTAACGGCATGGGCGAGGCTGTCCGGCGAAAATGCCAGGCGTTCGCGGATATCCACCGGTGCGGTTTTATGATTTAGGCCAAGTGTAATTATCGACATACTGTGAAAAATGCGGGTAGCGCCTTGCGAGTTTGCATGCTGCTCGACCCGCGAATTAGCGCCTCAATGTAGAGTCCGGTTGAAGTAACCCCTAATTTTGAGGCAATGGCGCAGATATTACAAGGCGTAGTGATGCTTCTGGGCGGGGAATTTTAAAGACGGGGTTGTGGGCTTGCTATGAAAGTAGGGTATTTTATCGGTAATAGATTGAACTTCATCGTTAGTCACCCCATCTGATGGATTAGAATCAGGCAAAACTGAAGATTTGGTTTATTATTAAAAGTAGGTATATTGTAAAGGTTCACAGAGGAAAAACTCACAGGGAAAAAACTCACAGGAAAAGACTCACAGGGAAAAGATATGCAGGGAAACATTTCAACGGAATCTTTCGATAGGACATCGTCAAATTTGCCGTCACACTATTCTGGTTGGTTATTTATATATGAAGCGGCTGTTGCACAAAATAAAATTTACCTTAATCCGGTCATTGTTTGCCCGAAGATTAAGTATGAAACACGGTAATAGATTAAGTAAGAGATTAAGCCCGAACTTAAGCCCGAACTTAAGCAAGTGTTTAACTATGGGCTTAAGCTCTTTATTGGCGATGAGCCTGTTGGCCTGTAGCCCTGCTGCCGTGAAAGATCATTCCGAGCAGCCATCTCCCACTGGCCACCCAACTGATCACCCAACTGATCACCCAGGCGATCACCCAGGCGATCACCCGGCTAATCAAAAAGAGCTGGTGAAAGGGGATGATATTGCCAATGCCTCTCACGCAGCCACTAAAACCAGCGCTCCCTACAATCAGAGAGCCCTGGATGAGAATTTGCTATTTAACTTGCTGGCGGGCGAATTTTCTGGCGTGCGGGGTGAGATGGAATCAGCCATTAATTATTACGCTGCAGCGGCCGCACTGAGTGATGATCCGGGCGTTATTACCCGCGCGGCTTATATTGCCCTGTACGCAGGCAAGTACAGGCAAGCGATTGAGTTAAGTGATCGATGGTTGGCGCTCAAGTTACCGCCTGAAAAGTCGATTGAGCGTATTCGAATCATTTCTTATTTGCATTTAGAGCACTTCGAACAGTCGGTTGAAATGATTGAAACGATGCTGATGGATGATAAAAAAATTAATCATAAAGCAGTGGCTTCAATAACTCACCTGCTAATCAAGGAAGCCTCGCCTCAATTTGCCCGACAACTGGTGCAGCGCCTTGATAATAATCATCCTAAAGAGCCATTTATTTTATTGCTGCTGGCAAAGTTTGAAGCCAATTTAGGTGAGTTTGAAGGGGCGCTAAAACATGTTAATGAGCTAATTGACGTTGATGAAAACCTGGCGGATGCCTACCTAATTAAAGCGCAAATATATGCGGGTTTAAAGAAGGAAGAGTTGGCGATAGCATCAATAGCCACTGCCGTTGAAAAGCGTCCGCAAGATACGCGTTTGCGATTGCAATATGGGCGCATGCTGGTGCAGATGAAACTATTTGAACAGGCGTTAGTGCACTTTGAAATTTTGCAAAAGTCGATGCCCAATGACGAAAATGTTTTACTGAGTTTGGGGTTGTTATCAATTGAGACGGATAATAACGCACAGGCAAAAGAGTATTTACAGGAGCTGCTGGATAATGGTTATCATAATCAACAGGCACATTATTATTTGGGCCGTATCCAGCAAAATGATGATGAAATAATGGCGGCCATTGCTAATTATGATCAGGTGTTGAGTGGTGACTACTGGCTTGATGCGAGGTTGCGAGCCTCGGGCCTGTTAGCTAAGTCTGGCCAACCGGAAGCGGCACTTAAACGTTTGGAGCTACTTAATCGGCAGGACTCTTCAGATAATACCCGCATTCAAGTTTTTCTGGCCAAAGGTGAAGTGCTGCGTTCTGAGAGTCGGCATAAAGAAGCTTACTCGTTGTATAACAACGCGTTGCGCTTGTCTCCGGAAAATACCGATTTGTTATATGCACGCGCGCTTACCGCAGAAAAGCTGGACATGCTGGATGTGGCGGAGTCGGATTTAAGAATGGTTATTATGCATGAGCCGGAAAATGCTAGTGCTTTAAATGCGCTGGGTTATACCCTGGCGGATAGAACCGAGCGCTTAAATGAAGCGCAGGAATATATTTTAAAAGCCGCGCAGTTATTACCGGACGACCCGGCAATTCTGGATAGTTTGGGTTGGGTGCATTATCGATTGGGGCAATATAAAGAAGCAATAAAATGGTTGAGTAAGGCATTTGAACAATTACAGGATGCGGAAATCGCAGCACATTTAGGCGAGGCTTTATGGATGGATGGGCAGATTCAGAAAGCTAAAGATATCTGGGGTCAAGGTAAAAAACTTCATGGTAATCAAACTGTACTCAGGGATACCATCGACCGCTTGAAAAAATAATGAATGCGGCTTTTCCCGTTTTTACACCTTCAGCCCTTCGCTTCGCTCTCCCCCTTTTCAAAGGGGAGGTCGCATTTTTATCAAAGAAATGATAAAACCATTCTGCTAAATCACGGTTTAAAAATTGAGTTAAATACCAACATGAAATTTTCAAATACCCTCACTAGGGCCCTCACTAAGGCCCTCATTGGGCTAATACTTTCAGCCGGTCTCATGGGCTGCACTTCAGCGCCGGTTAAAGTTGAATCCGCAACTAATGTTAACTGGCAGCAACAACAAAAATTACAAAGTCAATTGCTGGGCTGGAGTATCAATGGGCGCATTTCCATTCAAACAGAATTAGAAGGTGGGCAAGCCGATTACAGTTGGCAGCAACAGAGTTTAAGCCATTACAACATTCGTTTGCAGGCACCCATGGGTGCGGGCACGACGTTAATTAATGGTCGTGAAAATGGCGTAACCGTAAAAACGTCAGCGGGTGATGAGCTATTTGATACCGATGTAGACCAGTTAATGCGGCGTATTAACGGCTGGCCATTGCCGGTCAGCGGCTTGCAATATTGGGTGAGGGGGCTGCCTGCGCCTGGTAGTTTATTCGAAATAAGTCAATGGAAAGAAAGTGGTATGCCAGCGGTGATGCTACAGGATGGCTGGCGTATTGAGTTTAGGAAATATAAATCTATGGCAGCAAATGCGTCACAGGACTATCACTTGCCAGGTAAATTATTTATCAACCGTATTAAGGATGATGAGGAAGTTGATGTGCGTTTGATTATTCGTCATTGGACAATAAGCGATTCGAATGTGAAATTAAATAATGCGCAGGTTCAATAATGTCGAATTATCAGTTCTGGCCGGCACCGGCTAAGCTTAATCTTTTTTTACAAATTACGGGCCAACGGGATGATGGCTATCATAATTTGCAAACGGTCTTTCAGTTTTTAGATGTGGGTGATCGGTTACGTCTGGTCGTGCGGGATGATACTAAGCTGGTGCGAAAAACTGATCACGAAGGCGTAAAGCCTCAGGATGACCTGGTAATAAAAGCCGCGACGGCTTTGCAACTGGCGACGGGTGCAAAAAAAGGCGCAGATATTTATTTGCAGAAAATATTACCCATGGGCGGCGGTGTTGGTGGTGGTAGCTCGGATGCGGCCACGACTTTGGTTGTGCTTAATTATTTATGGGAAACCGGGCTGGATGTTAATCAATTGGCACAAATCGGCTTGAGCCTGGGTGCCGATGTGCCCGTTTTTGTGCGCGGGCATGCGGCTTTTGCGCAGGGAGTAGGAGAGCAGCTTGAAGAAATTTCACCCATAGAACACTGGTATTTAATTGTTCAACCGGCCGTTCATGTCGCGACATCTGAACTATTTACTAATTCGCAATTGACACGAGACAGTTCAGCCATCAGAGCATGCGACCTTCAAATCGGCACTACAAATGAAGCGCAAATATTTGATGAGTTAGGAAATGTATTTGAGCCGCTCGTGGCAGAGCAGCATCCTGAAATAGCTGAAGTTATTCAGCATCTCAGAAAATACTCCAATGCCAGATTAACCGGAAGCGGAGCCTGTGTATTTGCAGCCTGTGAGAATGAAACTTCTGCGCAGGATTTACTAACAAAGATGCCAGATCACTGGACAGCATTTGTTGCCAAAGGTTTGAATCAGTCACCGCTTCAAGTTATGCTTGCAGCGGTTAAAAGTGACTGAAAGTGACTGGCTCTGTTTTGGTTGAGTTGATTAAGGATTTAAAGTGAGTTTTTACGTAAGCTAGTGATTAAAGTCGCTGGATTCCCGATAGAAGCATTACTCCGGGCTCCTGTCCTTTGCCCTTGTGAGCCAGGCGTAGCCTGTTCAAAATCTTTCCAGAAGATTTTGTCGGTAATGACGACGTTAGTGTGTTTTTTTTAACAGGCTGATAAGTGCAAAGTAATTAAAAGTTTATTGGGCAGTCGCCAAGCGGTAAAACAACAGCGCAGAAAATATAAAATCAATCCTGTCATGCGAGGTTCTTACTGCCAGGTAAGCTCGGTTGCATATTAGGATGTAAAGATGAAGGGCCTGACGCTGATACAAAATAATCATTACTTGGGCGTCTTGATTTTAATAAGTCAATAGCGTCCTTATGAATTTGTGACGCGCATCACAGTTTTGTCTTTGTCAGAAAAGCCCTACAAATGTGAACTTGCCCAGTGTAAGGTTTAATCGGTATTATTCAAAAAATGATAGGGTTCTTTATTTTGTAGATAAAGATCGTCTGTTGTCTCTCGCGAATAGTTGTTAAATCTCAATTCATTCAAAATTTATTTTCTGTGCCCTTCATATCATGAAGAGCTATTAATTTAATAAATGTCAAAAAAAACTCTGGCAAATTATTGCATTTGCTTAGATATACCTGTTTGTACAAAAAATTTTAAGGATTTATAAATGTTACGTTTATTTTCAGTTATGCAGATTGTTCTTTTATTAAGCTTTTCTATCCATGCACAGGCTGCGGGTGGTCGAGCTGATTATGATATTGATGATGATGGTTTGATTGAAATAAATGATCTTTCGGATCTCAATGGCATCCGAAACCACCTCGATGGAACGGCTCTTTATGGCTCTAGTGCAGGTTGTCCAGCTGAGGGATGTAATGGTTTTGAGTTAACTGGAAATCTTGATTTTGATACCAATAGTGATGGTGTATTAGATATTGGAGATAGCTATTGGAACAGAGGTGTGGGTTGGTCGCCTATAGGAAATAGCTCTAATCCTCTAACCGCTACATTTGAAGGCAATGGCTTTGAAATTCGTAACCTGATGATTAACAAGATAGGAAGCGGTTCTTACCAGAGTTTATTTGCATATGCAGTGGGCGCAACTATTCAGAATCTTGGTATGACAGGGGCTCTTGGCGGAGTGAGTTGTAGGGGGCAATTTGTCGGTGCCGTAGTCGGAAGGATGGTTGATACGAAAATAATTAATGTTTATTCATTCCTTGATATTAAGAGTAATTCATCATCAGTGGGTGGCCTGGTTGGTAGTGCTAATGGTAATAGCCTGTTACGTGGGGTTTTCTCTAATGGACATGTGCAAGGTGACTATAAATGGACAGGTGGGCTGGTTGGAAGGTCGACTTCAAATAGCGTTCAAATTCAGGCGAGTTACTTTGCGGGGCTTCTTAATAGCACTGGAGATGAGTTAGGCGGGATAAGTGGTTTCTCATATAGTGAAGTGACATCAAGTTTAGTAGTGGCTCCTGTGGTGGGTTCGGCAACTGCGACTCAAGTGTTTCCATTAAATGGAGCATCAGGCACTGCAACAAACAGTTACTGGGCTACGGATACGGTTGGCTTGTCTACGTCCGCCAGTGGCGGTGTTGGTGTGACTCAGGCGGAATTAGCCTGCCCCACAACGGCAGATGATAATAGCTGTGCAGCAGTGCCTTTATATGTAGGCTGGTCGAATGAGCTGGATGCTAGTGGAAACCCTTACTGGAACTTTGGGGGTAATACTCAGTTACCCGCTTTAGTGATTAATGGTCGTACTTTACGAGATAGTGACAGTGATGGCCGGTTAGACGTTGATGATGCCTTTCCGCAAAATTTTGCAGCTTCTGTCGACACGGATAATGATGGTGCTCCCGATCGTTGGCATCCCGCCTGTGATCAGGCGTGTATTGATGCCTCTGGTCTCGCTTATGATTATTTTCCACTGAATGCAGCGGTCTCTCAGGACACTGATCTTGATGGTTTGCCTGAGGCCTGGAATGCGGGTTGCGATTCGACTTGTCAGGGTGCATCAGGGCTGATACTGGATAGTCTTCCTAATGATTCAGATAATGATGGTTTAACCAATGATGTTGATGAGCAGGATTACAATGCCGCCAATGATGGTGCTGTGGATGCTGATGCAGATTCAGATGGTCTGATAGATATCAGTACCTTAGTGCAACTGGACGCTATTCGGTTTAATCGATTTGGTTTGGGGCGCCAGTTGGAGGCTAGTGGAGTGGTGGATAGTAGTGGTTGTCCTGCTCGACTCTTTAATAGTGAGATAGTCGCTATTTGTCAGGGATATGAACTACTCAATAATCTGGATTTTGATACCAACAATGATGGTGTTTTAAATGTTAGTGACAGCTATTGGAATGATGGTGCTGGCTGGGTGTCTCTGAATAACGGCTTTGCCGGCATCTTTGACGGTAATGGTTTTGAAATTCGTAACTTGATGATTAACCAGCCATCAAAAGATTTTCTGGGTTTATTTAGTTCAACGAATGGGGCGATTATTCAAAACCTGGGTTTAACTGGGAGTCTGGGTAGCGTGAGTGGGGGCGTAGCCATAGCTGCCCTGGCAGGAGCTATTACTGATTCGACGATAATTAGCGTGTATTCAACACTTCGCGTAATGGGCACGGGGAATGCAGTTGGTGGCCTGATTGGTAGTGTTAGAGGTAAAAGCCTGGTGCGTGGAGTTTTTTCCAACGGTTATGTGCAAGCTAATAACTACGCAGGCGGATTGATTGGCGATGTGAGCACGCCTGAGTTTCAATTTCAGGTGGGTTTTTTCGCAGGTAAACTTAGCAGTATTGGGGATCAGGTTGGTGGATTAATGGGACGTGCTTTTGGTACGGTGTCATCCGGTTTAGTGACTGGCCCTGTCTCAGGTGCAGTAGCATCAACTCAAGTGTATCCGTTAATTGGAAACTCAGGAACACTCACAAACAGCTACTGGGCGACGGATACGGTAGGGCTAAACACGTCTGTAAGTGGTGGTATTGGCGCGACTACGGCAGAGCTGGCTTGCCCTGTTGCAGCAGACGATAGTGCCTGTGCAGCAGCGCCACTATATGTAGGCTGGTCAAGTGAGCTAGACGCAAAGGGTAATCCTTACTGGGACTTTGGTAGTAACACCCAGCTTCCAGCTTTAGTGATTAATGGGCGTATCTTGAGGGACAGTGATAATGATGGGCAATTAGATGGTGAAGATGCCTTTCCACAGAATTTTGCGGCCGCGATTGACTCGGATAATGACGGCTCTCCCGATCGTTGGAACATCGCATGTGATCAAGCGTGTATTGACGCGTCTGGCCTTAATTATGATTATTTACCAATGAATGCGGCGGCCGCTCTCGATACAGATTTTGATGGCTTTCCAGATGCCTGGAATGCTGCATGTGATGCCACTTGTCAGGGTGCCTCGGGGCTGATACTGGATAGTAACCTTAATGATTCAGACAATGATGGGCTAACTAACGATGTTGATGATCAAGATTACAATGCTGCAAATGATGGCCAGCTGGATGCTGATGCGGATTCAGATGGCTTGTTAGATATTTCTACCGTACAGCAACTCGATGTCATTCGTTTTAACTTAAGTGGCCAGGGGCGTCAGTTGGCGATTGATGGCCTGGTAGATAGTAGCGGCTGTCCTGCTCGACTCGTGAATGGTGAGATGCTCACAGTTTGTAATGGTTATGAGTTACTTAATGATCTGAATTTTGATACCAATAGTGACGGCGTACTGGATGCTAATGATAGCTATTGGAATGGTGGAGAGGGTTGGTTACCTCTGGGTTCCAATACTGAGCCCTTTACAGCGAGTTTCGATGGTAATGGTTTTGAAATTCGCAATTTGATGATTAACAGGGCAAGTGTTAACCAGGCTCTGTTTTCGTCCACGAAAGGAGCCAGTATTCAAAATCTGGGTTTAACAGGTGAGCTTGGTAGCGTTAGTGGAACGGATCGCCTGGGTGCCTTAGCGGGTAGTGTTGTTGAAACGACGGTAATGAGCGTGTACTCAACATTGCGTGTTCAGGGGTCGGGAGGTGCAGTTGGCGGCTTGATAGGTGAGGTTAAAGGGCGTAGCTTATTGCGCGGTGTTTTCTCCAGCAGTTACGTGCAAGCTGGTGGTCTTGCAGGCGGTCTGGTTGGTTCTGCGATATCTGCAGATTTTCAAATTCAGGTAGGGCTGTTCTCCGGTACTCTCAGCAGTATTGGGGATCTCGTGGGGGGGCTAACCGGTCATCTTTATGGGGCCGTGTCATCCAGTTTAGTGACGGGGTCTGTATCGGGATCTGCATCGGCTACTAGAGTGAACCCCTTTAATGGTCCATCAGGAACAGTCACTAATAGCTATTGGGCCACGGATACGGTGGGGCTAAGTACGTCTGCAAGTGGTGGCATTGTCGCGACTACGGTAGAGCTGGCCTGTCCGGTTGCAGCAGATGATAGTGCCTGTGCAGCAGCGCCTCTGTATGTAGGCTGGTCAAGTGAGCTAGACGCAAAGGGTAATCCTTACTGGGACTTTGGTAGTAACACCCAGCTTCCAGCTTTAGTGATTAATGGGCGCATCTTGAGGGACAGTGATAATGATGGCCAATTAGACGGTGACGATGCCTTCCCGCAGAATTTTGCAGCCGCAATTGACTCGGATAGTGACGGCTCCCCTGATCGTTGGAATCCCGCTTGTGATCAGGCGTGTATTGATGCCTCTGGTCTTGTTTATGATGGTTTTCCACTGAATGCGGCGGCCGCTCTGGACACGGATCTGGATGGTTTACCTGATGCCTGGAATGCAAGTTGTGATGTCACCTGTCAAGGTACGTCGGGTTTGATACTGGATAGTAATCTTAATGATTCAGACAATGATGGCCTAACCAATGATGTGGATGAGCAGGATCTTAATGCTGCAAATGATGGCGCTATAGATGCCGATGCTGACTCAGATGGTTTGTTAGATATTTCTACCTTACAGCAGCTTGACGCTATTCGCTTTAATTTAAGTGGCCAGGGACGCCAGTTGGCGAGTGATGACCTGCTAGTAGATAGTAGTGGCTGCCCAGCTCGACCCGTGAACGGTGAGATGATTAGGGTTTGTGATGGTTATGAGTTACTTAATGATCTGAATTTTGATACCAATACTGACGGGGTGCTGGATGCTAATGATAGTTATTGGAATGGCGGTGCGGGCTGGCAGTCTGTGGGGTCAACTACTGATCGCTTTACAGCCAGATTCGATGGTAGAGGGTTTGAAATTCGTAATTTGATGATTAGCAAGACAAGTTATTATCAGGGGTTGTTTGCAGCCACGAATGGGGCAAGTATTCAAAATTTGGGTTTAACGGGTGAGCTTGGCCGTGTCAGCGGATCGTATTACGTAGGTGCCGTAGTCGGTTTCGCTGGTTATACGACTATAACAGACGTTTATTCAACACTTGGCGTTAAGGGTCAATATTTGGTTGGTGGTCTGGTAGGTTATGCTTCTGGTACTACTCTGTTACGTGGTGTTTTCTCCAACGGTTATGTAGAGGGTTTTGTTGATGTGGGTGGATTGGTTGGCTCTGCGATATCGGCGGGTGCTCAAATCCAGGCAGGGCTTTTTTCCGGTGCCATTATTAGTACTGGGGATGGGGTGGGGGGGCTAGCTGCCGGTTCATCGGGGGCTGTGTCATCAAGTTTAGTGATGGGATCGGTGTCGGCACCTACGTCGGCTACTAGAGTGGGCCCCTTTAATGGAGCTTCGGGAACAGTCACTAATAGCTATTGGTCTACGGATACGGTGGGGTTAAGTGACTCTGTAAGTGGTGGGGTTGGTGCTACTCGGGCAGAGCTTACCTGTCCTGTTGCGGCTGACGATAGTACCTGTGCAGCCGTGCCTCTATATGTCGGCTGGTCAAATGAGCTGGATTCTAAGGGTAACGCTTATTGGGATTTTGGAAGTAATAATCAACTGCCTGCCTTAATTGTTAATGGACGAATCTTGCGAGACAGTGATGCTGATGGAGTGCTTGATCTGTATATTAATGACTTTATTAAATGGGATGCTTTTCCTCTAGATGCAGCTGCCAGTGTAGATACGGATGGTGATGGTCAGCCAGATAGCTGGAATGTGGATTGTGATACGGCCTGCCAGGAAAATTCAACATTGGTTCTGGATGGCGATATTGACGGTGACAATGTCATTAATAGTCTCGATGCCTTTCCGTTAAATGCAGCTGCCAGTGCAGATACGGATGGCGATGGCTTACCCGATGACTGGAATTTAAGTTGTGATGTAAATTGTCAAAGTGCCTCGAATCTGGTGATTGACACAGATGACGATAATGATGGTGTATTAGATATTGACGACCCTGATAATGGAGCTGATAACGGACTTCCGGTAATTACTAGTGTGCTGGAAGTTATTAATGTCAGTGCTACAGGTGTAAATACTATGGTAGTACTTGACGCTAACATGGTAGTCGCTATTGATGCAGTTGATGCAACATTAGAGATTGAGGCGTCGTTAAATAACCAGCTATTAGCGCTCAATGCACAGGGCGAAGTCGCGTTACCTAGCGGTGCACTGTCAGTAGAGTGGGTGGCGATAGATGATGCGGGCAATCGATCTGAGCCAGTTATACAGCTTGTTAATGTTTATCCGTTGGTGAGTTTCGAGTTGACGGAATCAATGATTGGAGAAGAGTCGGAGGCATTGTTAGCAATAAAGCTGTCTGGTCCATCACCCGTTTATCCAGTGAATATTACATTTAACTGGTTGGATTTTAATAGCACTGCGGATGCAGGTGATGTGCTTGCAAGTGGTGCAGGAGGCATCGATCTTTCTGCTCTTACAGTAGTCATTGCTTCGGCAGAGGAACTGACTACAGCGGCGTTGAAGATTCCTGTTATTAATGATGGTGTGGAAGAAGTTGATGAAGCGTTAGTGTTTGAAATCTCAGCGGCTAGTGCAGGTGAAAACGTAGCGTATGGTATGCCAATTGAGATGGCCAACATGACTCATGTGCTAACAATTACAGAATTGAATCTAGCACCTGTCGTCGTGCTTGCTTTCAACCAGGATGGGGTGGAGACAAGTAACGTTGATCCTGCTGGGGGAGAGGTTACTGTTACGGCGACTGTAAGTGATGTAAACGGTCAGGATTTGCATAGTTTCGAATGGCTTGTGGTAGGCCTTCCGCCTGTGGCTGCTGATGCTGCAAGTTTTGTGTTTGACCCTGTTGATCTGGCTAGTGGCTCATATACTATTAGCGTTGTTGCAACTGATGATGGGGATCCCGTTTTGTCTTCAGACGAAGTCAGTCTTGTATTTACGGTAAAATCATCTGCTCAGCCTGCAACTGGTGGAGGTGGAGGAGGCAGCCTTAACTACTTGTTTATACTGCTTCTGTTTATCGGTATTTTATCTCGAGGCTTGGTGCGAATTAAGCGCTAGCCCAAAGAAAACCCGCCAGGAGCGGGTTTTCTTTGATGATGAAAATGACAACTACATTACTCGTTCGGCTTATTCATCATTTGGTGGGTATGTCTTGTGAAGAAAATTGAGCAAGGCTAGAATCCGGCCTTCAGGGGACTGAATATGAGTGTGACCTCCGCCTGTTTGTGGATTGTCGCAGAGAGTGCGTTCAGTATTGTAAAGTTCACTCGGGTTGAGTTGTGCAAGCCATAACTCATGAGTTTTAACATTGTTATGCACTTTTATGTCTACACAACATAAATAGTTCCAGTGAAATGTTTTTGAGGCTTTACTCCATTTGTAGGGAGGGGGTGTCGCTATACTCATTCCAGAAAAAATCTTTAACTGGCTTAAGTTTGTTAAGTTTCTCTAACGCATCAGTATAGGATATTGCGACTTCCGTAAAGTTGTACCTGCGGTTATTGTAGTGGTCTTTAGTTTTTTATCCTTTTTAGAATATTAATGATTGCATTTAAAATCGTTATTAATTATTATGCACCCCCTCAATTAGCAGGGTAACCCGCTTAACATTATTGGGCCGTCGCCAAGCGGTAAGGCAACAGGTTTTGATCCTGTCATGCGGAGGTTCTTATGTGAGGTAAGTTCAGTTGCATATTATCGCTTCTTAAGTTTCTTGTTCGTTTAATATTCCCTTTTTATAAAGTAATTTATATTTCACTTAATATAGCGTAGCTGTAGCTTCGTGGGTATTGCTGTGCCTATAAAATGTTGCATACCTATGCTTTTTCGGCATTATGTATATTATAGTATTCAGTTGCATATTAGGGAGTAATATGAAGAACGTAACACTTATATCATTTGAAGATAATGGTAAGCAATCATTCCGGTTATTGGGGCCAGACAGCACACCAATTATTGCATTTGATTACTATGCAAATGCACTTTTGAAGAACAAGGAAAATACTCGAAGAATTTTTTGTCGATGGTTGGCTCGTTTTTTTGATTATATGATTGAGTCAGCACAATATATCCCTGGCGGGATTCTTACTCGAGAATCATTAGTAGATATCCTCGAAGCTTACGATGATTACCTTGTACTAGGTGAGGACTCTGGGTTTGAGATAGCGAGAAATATAGCAATAACACTTCCTTCACCGAGACTTAGTAATCAGTCATCATCATATGAACATGCTGCATTACGAAAATTTCTAAAATTATCAGAGAGAATGCGTAGGGAGTCAGAAACCATTGCGAAATTGTATGGGAATTCAACGGTTGAATTAGACAGTATGCAATTACTGCCTAATCTAGGAGCGAAAAAACAGATAAATTCTTATCAAAAAAAAGCAATGTATGCCAACTCAATGATTGCAGGATGTGTCAGAGGGGGGCCAAGCTTAATAGATGACTGTCAGCTTCCTACATCAAGTTTTGTAAGTAATTATGATGAGGATAAAGCTTTTCCATGGGATAAAGCAGTAGCGTTCATTGATTCATTTAAGACGTACCGTGACAAAGCTTTATATGCAGGATTGGCTGCGTGCGGGGGGCGTATTTCTGAATTGCTTCAAATACTTTGGGATGATATCGATTTTAAGAAAAGGAAGCTTTCGTTAGTTGATCCTATAAAGCGCCCAAATAATGCAAGTTATTTATCCCGATCCCCTTTAGAGAGGGACCGATTACGATATAAGACTCGCCAGCATTCATTAACTTTGTTAATTGACCCTTATGCATCGATGTTTTTTAAATATTTAGAGTTATACCAAAATGAAGAATACATTCCACATGGCAGAAATCAGTTTGTCTTCCAATATAATTATAAATATAAGGGTGAAGAAGAGGTAGGAAAACCATATTTCTTAGCAGCATACCGTTCAATATTGGACGTGTTTAAAGCCAATTTACAGCGTGTAGATATAGAAGATATATCTGGGTTGGGGCCACATTCATTTCGACATATGTATGGTGAGTATTGTCGCAATTATTATCCTAGACTAGACGGTTCATATGGACTGGAATATGAAGTGCTTGCAAGGCTTATGGGACACAAACAAGTTTCTTCCACAAAAAAGTATGGTAAAGAAGATGAGGATATACGTGATATAGAACTTTATCATGCAAATCAAGAGGTATTTGTTGGGGATAGAACAAATACTATCAATGAACTCCGATTATCAGTTCTTGAATCAAAGTTAGAAAAAGTTCTAAAAGCATTGGACGACGAGAAGAGGGAAATATTTTCATTAGAAAATAAACATGATGGAGGCATAGAATGGATGAAGTAGTTGAAAATGTACAGAGCCTGATGAATTTAAGTCGTGAAAAAATCGTTATACATGTAAAGGGAAAAGAACTTGATGTAGTAATACGAGATGCATTAAAAACTGCTGCTATGACATTGATTGAATTTTATGATTATAGTCTTAATGATATCGATAAAATTACTGGGTCATCTTCAGATAGTTTTATTGTGCTTCTTCCAGTGAAGTTCATTATTAATCGAACGTTATTGTCTGAAAAAGAATTTGATTCAAATTATATACATAATGTATATGTCTCGTATAGCAAATCAAATGAGTTATCAAAAAAGGGGTTAAATAATTTCTATTTAGTTGATGGTAATGAAAGAGGTTATGCTACAGGGAATAATACGGCCAAGGTAAGTAAAAAAGTTATGGGTTTGTTTTTATCTCTTCTTCACTATAGTGGGTCCATTACATTGCCATATAATTATAATTTTCCAACTGTGAATGTTAAGCCTACAATTTCATTGAAGCCTTCGAAAAGTGCAAATCGTATTTATAATATATCACCTTCAAGTAAAAAGGTTGGGATATGTGCTCCTTTTGCAACGGAATTAATTAAGAAGTTACGTTCGGTAGGTCTTTTAAATAAAAATATTTCAAGTTTATTGGTTTCATCCTTAAGTAATAGCGCTAGAGTTAGATTATCTAATCAAGGTGCCAAGTTGGTTCTGGTGTTAGGTTGACATAAACCTGAGGATATAAATATAAATCAATTAATGGAGTTTTGCAGTGCTAATAGGAATGGTGATATATCAGGGATGGTTGTTATTCCATATGCGCCAGTGCTTTCATTTTTATATGAATCTTATAAAGATAGAATAAATATAACTACAGATGATATAAGTGCTTTTTTAAAAAGTGCAGATGTAACATCAAACTCAACAGCCTCAAGAAAGAGAAAAACTAAATATGAAGAAAAAAACAATGAGATAGGCGCTGAGTTAATTGCTTTATATCGTATTCAACCTAAGTTAGGAGCTATAGAAGTAATTGAATATAAAAACAATACTATACCATGGGATGTAAGTGTAGATATATCAAAATTGCGTGAAACATGGCTTATTATTGAAAAAAAATATATTGAGCGGAGTAAGAAAAATAAAAAAGGAGTGTTATTAGCAATAGAGCACTTCAATATTTATTTATTTTATTATCTTCCAGTTTTCTATAAAAACAATCCTAGCTACAAAATACCATACCCTAATACCCCGGACAAACTTTTAGGTCCAATATTCATTAGTAGGTTGATTAAAAATAAAAATGAAATATCACCGTTAACCTATACGGAGTTTATTAATGAACGTGTTAGTCTACGAGAATTAGATCCACATTATCACCGAAGCATAATGACTGGGTTTGGTAAATTTAGTAAATTCATTGAAAGATGGAGAGCATTGCTTCCGAGCTCTAAATCGTATACATCTTGGTTTTATGAAGAAGATATGCCAATAGTTTATAAGTACAATCAAACTAATAAAGGGGTAATTCCAAGAAAAGCGTTTCCTTTTGTTATGCAGTTTTGGTATTCAATAGCACAACATATTGAAGTGATAATAAATAGAGTTGTTGCAGGTGATTTAGTTCTTAATTCTAAATCTATTTGTTCACGGTCTAGATTAAATCCATATGTTTCTACATTTCCATATATTTCATTGCATCCTGCCTGCGAAGATAAAAAGACAGTACCTGATTACTCAGAAAATATAACAAATCAGTCTTTTTTTGGGTATATACCTGTAGTGTTTTTCAATGGAAAATGTATCCCGATATTCAATTTGCCAAATAATATAGTTGCACCACTTACACAATTGACTGATGGGCGTAGAATTAATTTTCCACAGCCTCATGGGATTTATAATTGCATTGTGGCTTTTGAAACGGGTATTCGTAATAACCATATACAATGGCTGGATCTGAGAACATATAATAGTCTTGCTGATTCTGATGAAACTATAACAAAATTATTTGTAAATACAGATAAAGTAAAAAAAGGAGCATGGACCCCATTTGTATCTGAAAGGGTAATTAAAATATTAGATAAACAGTGTGAATGGCGTTCTTTAGTTAATGAAACAGGTTTTAATGATAAGCAATTTTATAACCATGATGAGGATAGTGATTTTGGATTAATCTTACCTCTGTTTGCATCGAAGGTTTCAAGTGATTTTGATGAAAACAGAAATAATGATCATACGCTTGTTGGATCACCACATGGCGATCATAGATATGCTAGTACTTTGATTAGAACTCTTGAATCTATGCAAGGGTATTTATTGGATGCTGGAATAAAAGGGGTTGAGTTGGTGAAGTTGTTGCCTGTTGATGTTAATAAGGGAGCTTCTGACTTAAAACAAGCTTGTCGTGATGCAGGGGCTAAAGGAGAGATAATAAAACTAAGGCCTGTTTCTGATATAACTCCACATAGTGCTAGAGCTACAGTATGCTCTCATTTAATAAGCGTATTATCTGCTGATGTAATTGGGGAGTATGTCACTGGTCAAAAAAGTGGAACAGTATATCACTACGTTCGTTTAGACGAAGATGATTTAATAATGCTTCAAATTGAGCAGGCTCAAGGTCTCAGATGTTGTAGTTCTGATGTTTTAAAAAATAATGATAATTGTACTCAAAAAAAAATTAAAGCAAGTCTTGTAAATTCAGAGCTTAACAAGTCTATGAGTTATAGTGGAGTGTCAGAAACGATTGCAAGCTTTGGTTGTTACAGTTTAGTGGCTCCAAAAGGATTAGGTATAACTGATACAGGCATAGAAGTATTACTTGAGACAAATGGTCAAGGTGCAGTTGTTGGTGATACAGAAATATGTCCTCATGGATATGTTTGTCCACCACAAATTATAAAATTATTAAAAGGTGTTAAAAAATGTGCCATATGCCCACATGCTGTAAGAAGTATTGATCATTTAGATGCAATTGCATATGTGAAAAATGAACTAATAAAAGACCTATGTAAATTAGAAAATATTCTTGAATCTCCAGTTGAAGAGCTAAGTGGAATTTATAGTGAGGCTGATATTGATGGAATGGAAAAACAAGTTGAAGACTTGGCTGGTGACTTATCAGGTTGGCATTTAGCAGAAGAAATACTTGAAGAAAAAAGATTACGCTTCATTAAAAATTCTAGCGAAGGGAAATGGCATATTTATCAACCAGAAATACTTAGAGATACTTTGATTAGAAAGGAACGGAGTAATAATTTAAATAAAAATCTTATTGAATTGATCTCTGATGCAACATCGTTTCCACTTATTACGTCACCTACAACGATGATGCAGTTGGAATTATTAAAAAGACAACTTATTGCCAATACTGATGGTATTCGTGAAGCTATCGCAACAGGTACTTCCAGTAATCCCGCATTAGACTGTGCTGCAAAAATAATTATTCTTAAAGATGTTTATGGGTTATCAAATGAGCAAATTATTGATGCTCTTGATTATCAAGTTAAATTTCCAACTGGAAATAATAATCTAAATTTATTTATTGATAATGGAGTAGTTGAATCATGAAAAAAGGAACGAATCCATTCTTTGATTTTCAACAAAGTAAAGTTAAAAGACGTGTTGGGATTATTATAAATACGCTTGATTACTTGAAAAAAAATAGAATAACAACTAAATATGTAACCGACTTGGCAGAAGTTTGTGCAAAAGCCATTTCTGATAAAGAAGATAAGCCCTGTAATAAATCGACGCTTTTGCGGAATAATGAGTATAAATCATTTCTTTTGGCTTTTATGGCCGGACAATATACACAAGGTGTGAAATCTATCAAAGGCTATTCTGGTGATGATAATAAAATTAAACTTATTATTTCTAATCTTGAAGCTTCGGTTAGTAATTTAAGAGCTGATAATAATAGATTGCTGAATAGGGTTAGGGTGTTGGAAAGTTCGGCGAAAAGTAGTAATTTATCAATTTCTTCCAAAGAGTATCATGATGAAAAATCAAGTGGATTTGATAACATTACTATTGATTTTTCTTTAACTTGCAAAGCACTATTGCAAGTTATCAAAGCGAGTAATGGATTGATTTCTCTTTCACATGATGGTACTGAAATACATAATTTTGGTACAGCAAAGAGGAAAGATCGTGTTATTGTTAATAAACAAACTGCCGCACCATTTATTAAATGGTGTGGGGTGAATTTATAAATAGATCATGAGTATTGGCCCTTACAGTATACTCAGTTATTCCAATCATAAAAGGCTGATGCGCTTACTTGCATTATCTGCATAAAATGACAACTGGATAATGCACTGACACATCTCTACTAAAAAAACACTTCATTTCTTTCGCGTAGAAGGCCTTGGCCATTTTAAAATCTCTTTCTCTATGCGTAGAGTCTTATTTTTTATGCAGTCATTTGAGCTCTTCACGTTCATTAACACAGACAGTGATTTGCCTTCAAATTGGATTCTATCTGCTATTCAAGTGATATACCCAGTGATTTTGTGAATTTTGGCACATTAATAATTAATAGTTATTATCTCCCGTAACATAGAGTTAACAGTAGGCACTAAAAATGGCATAATTGGCTATCATGTCATCAAAATAATGGATATTAATGCATGCCAGTTCCAAAAGCCGAAACCAAATATTACGAAAAAGACGCTGTAAATCGTACCATAGACAATATAATCAATACACTTGAAGGCGAACTAAACGAAAGTGATTTTAATAAAGTAGCCTGTGTGGCAAGCGTTCAATCCGGTATTGAGCAATATAGACAAACCCATAATGAAAAGCAGGATCTTGCCTTATGCCCTAATGAACATAAATCAGAAAGACTAGGACGTCACCTTGAAGATAAATTTGGGTCACGACCACCTCGTGTACATGCCCATGCAATCGTTGCCGGTAAGCACCGATATGCAGCCACATTAAAACTACGCATGGCCAAACTAGGGATTGGAGTAGATGACGTAGACAATGGCTGCTGGTTACCTGAGAACACGGCAGCCACACCACACCCTCAAATGAAGAGCGCCCCACCCCATAGCCGCATCCACCGATATAACTATTATTTCTGGATATTTTTTCGTATGAGACAAATTGCTGATACCGATAAATTCAGAAAAGCACTGAAATTGACGGCACTGGAACTGTATCAGGGAAGCTTCCCTAAATATGTGATGCTTAAAAAAGGGCTTGGTCTACCTGATAAGGGGAAAGTTCGTGGTATATAAGCTTCGATTTAACCGCAACACTCACCTGCTGTTCGATATTTCAGCTGATGAGATTGAGGCCAAGTTAGGCGATATGTTCTTGCTCGATCATTCAGAAAAATGGAGTGTAGTATGGAAACCACTAGACGGCCGTTTCTATGACGATAGTGACAAACAGAATATTGTATCCGTACCCGATATATCGCTCTGGTTTACGAATGAAATTGTATGTAACGAAAAAGCCTACAGCATACTAAAAGAGCCATTAGGCGCATACGGTGAATGGCTTCCTGTAAATGTAGAGGGTATTTCTTACTGGCTGCTACATGTTACGAAAAAAACAGGTATGGAAAATATCAACCTGAAAGCCAGTGAACGAACAATAGATGTTATTGATAATATTGAAGTACAAAAACTATCTTTTATTCAAAATAAAATTGAAAACCTGCTGATTTTTAAAACCGCCTATAACAATTATCAGAATATATATTGTACTGAAAACTTCAGAAATTTAATCGAAAAAAACGAACTGCAAGGACTTGTTTTTAGTGCTGATATGACGAATAGCCCTTTCTAAGTTGGCCAGCATTCCATGTATAACTCAATATAGACTGCTAAAAAAATATACTATGTTTGAATAGAGTTCCCCCTGACTTGCTTCGTATTACACTGCCCAGCCTCGCTTGATAACCAACCATATTCCCCAAACCATTCACCATTTTTAAAATCTATATTTAACCAATCGGGGACATAAGGCTTCTGATTATTAATTTTAAAATCTGTTACAGGCGGAGGGCCTGCATAATCAGAAACAGGACAGTCCTTTGTCATCACAGTATTAAATCGAATAAAAACATTATCATTAAACTTTTGCGAGTCATCTAACATAGGAATAAACAAATCAGTATCTACACGCCAAGTGCCTTTCATTTCTTTATCTGTATAAAAGGCCAGCCGCTTACCTAGTAGACAGCTAAAATATATTTGAATTTCGATTAACAAATTTGAGCCCAGTTTCTCACATTGTAAACTTGCCTTTTTAGAAAAAGTGATATTTATTGCCTTTCCATGAAATGTTAGCTTTGTCTGCATTCGCATTACCTTTTTTATTTTTCTAATACTATATCCATTCAAATACATATCGTAAACGAAAGATAATGACTGTATGCTATTCAAATATGAATAGTATAAATAGAATTAATTGGGATGGATTTCGTTACTTTTTAGCATCTGCTGATGCAGGGAGTTTAACTGCGGCATCTAAATTATTAGGTTCGAACCAACCTACTGTTGGCCGTCATATCGATAATCTTGAATCAGCGTTGGGTATTAAGCTATTTCAGCGATCGGTAAGAGGCTTGATTTTGACCCAAGAAGGAAAGGATATATATGAGCGATCACAACATATACAAAATTCAATCATGCAAATTCAGCATGTTGCTGAAAGTGGAAAAGAAACTATCAAAGGCGTTGTTAATCTGTCAGTTCCGGAAGGATTAGGGCAAGAAATAATAATACCTGCTCTAGAAATATTTTATCAAAAATACCCGAACTTTAATCTTGTTTTAAATGTTTCATCAAGCACAAGTAACTTAACTCGCGGAGAAGCTGATATTGCCGTGCGCTTATTCCGACCAAGTGAGGTTGATCTGGTTGCAAAACATTTAGGTGAAATGAAAATGTCATTATATTCATCCAACCGTTATAAAGAAAAGTATTCTTTACCTAAAGATTTAGATGAATTGAATACACATAAAATAATTACTTATGGCGAACAATTTTCATCTCTCCCTGAAAACAAATGGTTAATTGAACATTCATACAGCTCATCACATATATTCAGTAGTGATAGCACAGCCGCGCGCCTAAAAGCTACGCTATCAGGTATTGGGATTTCAATTCAACCTGAAATACTTATCAAATCAAATGCTGACTTAGTACCCGTTTTAAATAAAGCAAAAATACCATCACATAATGTTTGGCTTGTTTATCACAAGGACATTAGACACATGAAGCGCATTCGAACTGTCGTTGATTTTATAACAATTTGTTTAAAAGAAGCATTATCAACCGATATGCATGTCAGTTGATTTTATAGAACACTCGTGAATAAAGTGTATTGAATCGCCTCCAATGAATGAGGGTGGATTTGTCATTCAGACTACTCGCTTTAATCCTTACCCAGATATGAATCAAAGTTACTTACAAGATTAACCTTATTTAACTAAATGAATATTTGTATCGCTACATTACATTGTTCCAATTGCCACACTATGTTTGTTTAGCCTGAAGGCACGATAATTTTTTGACTCAAATATCTAGACAAAAACCAGGCATAAAACTTGTAATATTTTCACTCGGATACCCTGTCTGATTAGATACAATGCGTGTATCGCTTACTACTGTATCTAAGTTTGAATGCGTATGCCCATATATCCACACATCGATTGAGTAGTCATTAAACACTTGTGATAAATCAGAATGAAATCCTGTACTCATTGGACTGAGGTTAAAAGATTGATGCTGACATATCATATGTGGCCCATGATGTGTCACAACAATGGTCTTACCATCAAAGGGCTCTTCAAGCTTACGGGTAATAAACGTCAAATCTTTAGCGTGTAACAATAAGGCATCATCAGGGGTAAAGCGCTGTTTTTTACCATTATTATTAATTGAGATAACGCTATGATCATTTAATGCATTGCCAACAAGGTGCATATTGTCTGACTGTGAGATTGCTGGATACGCTTTATAATCTGTCCATAACGTTCCACCGATGATACGCACATTATCAAAGATAACTTCACCCGGATTTAAAAAAGTCACATTTGTATTTTGTGCAAGTTCTGTTATTTTCTTATTTAAATCATGTATTTCATATGCGTAATACTCATGATTCCCAGCGACATAGATAATCGGTTTGTCCAGCCGCTCTGATTCTCTAATCGCCCATTCCATGCCTTTTGTACCCACATCAATATCACCGGCAAGAATAATCAAATCTGCATCAGTAACTGGAATTTCACCTTTCCAGATATGCTCAGGATTGACGGATCTTCCGCGCAAAAACTCATTATGTAAATCGCTTAGTATCTGTATTTTCATCAATTTATTTCTTTAGTTTTTTGTTATAAATTTTATTTCGTCATGGTTGTTATTTTTCTCAAGTTTTTTCCGATTTAGATAGCCTTAATTTTTTATTAGAAATATCTTCGTTAAATTTAATTCTTAACGTTTCCATTTCATCGAATGAAGTTTTTATTTTTCATTATATTGCCCCATGATTTAACTACTTATAATGTCTTTATACTGAGCATCTAAAAAGACTTTTATTTTTTCTTTCTCAACATCGATTTTTTTATGAAGCAATTCATTATCCTGTATTATTTTTGATCGACAATCTTTCATAAACGTTTTAAAGCGTATTTCTTTGAGCACATTTTTGTCTGTGAAAACAAAGTAGTGCATCGGGTAACCCGGCGTGCTTTTATTAATGATATAAACACCATTTTGGTTTTCACGCTCACCTGTATCTAATATCTCATGCCGCGTCTTAACTAAGTAACTACGAGCCCGCTTTTCAAGCTCATCAAGTACCGATTCCTTTCCGTTAGCATCTGTTTTTAAATCTAATATGTAGTATGCGCCGTCTTTTTTTCCATCATTCTCACCCCTAACTATTTTATGGGGAACCAGCTGCTTGATATAATTATGTCTAAACTCATCCACCTCACGGATGATATATATCCCCACCATATTCAGTGCGGCGTAGGTAAAGTGTTCGTCTATTAATAAACGCGCCCAACAAAAATCCAACGTGCCTTGGTACGGTCTTTCTGGACTATCTCCGCCGTATGTAATCCGTTCTGTCTGAAACTTATAATCATCATAGTCATAATCATAAAGGGTTTCAAAATGAGTAATATCAACGTCATTGGCAAAATTTTCATTTAGAAAAAACAGGTCCTCTCCTATACCAACTAAGGGCATCAGTAGAGTGTTGAGCTTTGTTATCTCCTCATTTGTTTGCTCGAAAAAGAGCGGCTCCAGCTCGATTGATGAAGATATTTTTATGTCGAACAATTCTTCCTCAAGATATATGATGACAGCATCCATTTCATCTATTGGCATCGTCATTCGGTATTTCAGTTGTTCTTTTTCACTCATTGAAAAATACAACGGGCAGACTTTCATCAGTGCGCGTCTCAGCAATGGTGACATGTTGTTTGTTGCTTTATTCATATTGGCTGTTTTATAAATACCTCTATTATGGTTTTAGGCTTTAATATAGTTCTCAACTTATGACTTAGGTGATCCGTATTAACGGTCATTGGTATAATTGGATAGATTTCTTGCTTGATATAATGGCGGTGTAGACGCGATGCTATGTATTGAAAGGATGGATTTTTTTTGTGCAAAGAAAAAGCCTCCCGTAAGGAGGCTTTAGAATGATTCGGGGACTCTTGATTATGCCAGTTCGCCTGGAACCCTACTCGGGCGGTAAGTGAACACCGCTTGCGCAGCCCCGTGTATATCCACTTACGGTTATTATAATCCCTGGTATTTATAAAGTCGATGCGGCTCATGACTTTTTTGTTTTCCCATGGACTTTGAGCGATTCTAATATCCATTTCATTAAATGTTTTCTTACGCTTTTCATTCCCTTAAGGGAGTTGTCATAAAATGACTTTGGTGAGTGCGTTGTGGATTTAACCTTACTGAGTGCAGGACTGTATCCATCGTTAGCGTACACGGTTTTATGAGGGATATGTTTGGCTAAATCGGTTTGGCTCGGTTCTATGGCCTTGTCATCTGGGGTATAGCTTTTATTGGGGTTCAGGTTTGATAATACGGGTAGGAGGATTTGTCGGGTAACCTGGTTAAACTCGCCAGCCAGTTCGGCCATGCGTCTGGCGGCGAGATCCGCCATGATGAGATCTTTGTTGTGGGCGTAGGGTTTTAGGTCTATTGCCTCCTGATAGATTGCATCCCACTGTTTGGCAGTTGTTTCACATTTAGGCCATATGGCAGGCCAGACACCTTCGTCTAGATCAATGATGCCGCTCGGGTTAAAGTGCGCGAGGTTTCCATCGGTTGGTTCCGGGAGCTTGCTTTCACCACCAAACATCTGGATTTCATCTTGTTTGAATATTTTATCACCATAGGGATAACCTCGGGGGTTGGTGGTAATGCGCACTCCTTTTACGGCATAATCCTGAACACGGTGCGTGTGGCCATGTATCCATAAATTTATATCATTATGGTACTTTTGTATTAACTCACTCAAGTCAGATGCATAACCCGCAACCCGAAATAAATCCAGCCGGTCATACCGGTCTGGATACCAGTTTTCTTTGTTTAAGGCGAAATGCGTGTTAACCAGAGAATGTATCGAATCGTACAACGGGGCATGATGGGTGACGATAACGGTTTTTCCATCATGGGGCTGATCCAGTGTTTTCTTTAACCAGCGTATGGCTTGTTTGTGTTTGTGGTAGGCCGTGTGCGGAATAAATCGCTCACGGCTCCGTTTAGACAGGCATTGATCATGTAGCCATTTTTCACCAGCTTTCTTTCCGGCTTTGGTTGACCACCATTGTTTTGCAAAGATGTAGCGATAATCATTGATACGTATCTGTGCCGCTTCCATTAGACCGAGGTGGCCTTTGCCATAGTTCGTCCACAGGGTGGTTCCCAGAAAACGAACACCGTCAATTACCACGGAGTTGTTTTCTAAGTAATGGACGCCATAGGCTTTGGCGACTTTTTTCAGATCACGGTTCAGGTCATCTATGTCAAAGGTATAGTACTCGTGATTACCTGCAACATAGATGATGGGCTTTTGTAATCGCTCCATCTGTTTGGCGGCCCAGATAATGCCGTAATAGCCGCTATGGATATCACCGGCGAGTACGATGACATCAGCATCAGTGGGTTCTATGTCGGGAATATCGAATTTGTCCCCGAGGTGTTCCCAGTGCGTATCGCTTAGGAGCTGTATTTTCATTCACTGTCCTAGGTGTAATATATATTACACTTTTAGGGGTTCAAAACGCACAAAAGCAGCCGGTCGCTGGCTGCTTTTGTCTGGGTATTTCGTTGTCGTTGGGGCTTTAGGTCATGCGGGATAAGGCCTAGGTTCGACTGGTTGTTCCAGATCCCCGTCTATAAATTTTTTAATAACCAACATCCACTTATCCGCTTCTTCATAGGGCATGGGGGCAAATACTTTGGGGTTGTCTATGTCGTCCAGGTCGAAATAAAGCCCGGTTTCAAGTGAAGCGGCCTGTTGGTTGCGGTTATTAGCCTGGGCAATAGTAGATTGCTCTTCCAGTGTCGCTCTGCCAATCGATTCAAGTGTACTGTGTCCCGGTGAGTGAGCGGCGTAGTTTAGTATTTTCGATGGACTAAACACGCTATTTTTACTGGCTTTATACAGATTAGAGTTATCGATTACGGCAATTTTATTTTCTTTCAAATCCAGCCCGATACTGCCGATAGAGCTGGCATTATAGTAGTCTGCCTGACTGAGCTCTTTTTTTACTACGTCCACAAACCTGAGGATGGATTCATTGGTTTTTTTGGCCTGTCTCTTTGCAAGCTGATGACTGAGAAAAACAGGTGTTATTACCGCAAGAGTACCTGCAACAAAGATAAACGCGGTGAAGTCACCGAGCAGCCAGCCTATCAGTACAGAGGGTATGAGACTCAGCAGCACAAAGACTGGGGTAAATATCATAAAGTTTCGGGTTCGAAAGGAAGCGATTTGAGTTTTGCCCATTAATTCCATTTTGTGTGCTCATGTAGGTGCATATTGAATTTTTATAATAATTAAGAACTTACAGCCGCATATATTGTGTCGATATCTCTTAAATCGCTTTCCTTGCTACAAAATGCGGATTCAATGTACCGATGGCCATTTTCCAGCTCATAAACATACGCTAACTGATCGCGTTCTGGCTCAAGTCCAGACTTAATATGGCTAATTTCTTCCATTTTCCATTTATCACTTTCATTCAGGAGCCCCGGACTAACGAGATATGCCTGCAACACTTGAACAGAGGGATCACGCCTCATATTGATCAAGTCATTAACGTTTGATACAAGCAACATATCAACCCTTTCCAGGCCATCTACATCTCCATTGCTTAAAACGACATAAAACCAGGGAAGGTGAATTCGAAGTGAAATCGCTGACCATAGATAGTTGCCACCCTCACGCTGAGCTAGTGGGTTAAAAATTTTTGATGTGGGGTATGTTTCAAACATAAGATGCCCTATATGACTGTCCCTTTTTTGGGGACAAGAGTATCACGTCCCTAAAATAGGGACAATATGCAAAAAACAATAACATCAAATAAATATCTGATGCTTATCTCATGGTTGAAAAATGCTCGTATTGAGCAAGGATTGACCATGAGGGACTTAGGCGTCCTTATAGATGAGCCTCATCAATTTATCGGTAAAATAGAAAGTGCTGAAAGAAGACTTGATATTTATGAATATGTGGAGTACTGCAAGGCTCTTAATATTGACCCAGTGGAGGGTCTAAAATTTCATTTGACTGAGTGCTCATAAAACTTTAAAACTAAAGATAGAGATATCCAGGGAAGTTATTTGAAAATAATTCACACATCTGATTGGCATCTTGGCCAATATTTTATGGGTAAGAGTCGACAGCCTGAACATCAGAAGTTCTTAATATGGCTGATAGAAACTGCAATTGAGCAGAAAATTGATGCCATTATTGTTTCAGGTGATGTATTCGATACTGGATCGCCGCCTAGCTATGCGCGAGAACTTTATAATCAATTTATTGTTAATCTCCAGCCAACAGGAATTCATCTCATCATTGTTGGTGGAAATCACGATTCCATTGCAACATTGGGTGAGTCCAAAGAATTACTCGCGTATTTAAATACATATGTAATTCCTGGTGCTATGGCCAATATAGATGATCAAGTCATTACACTGAAAAATTGCAAAAAAGAGCCGATGGCTATAATTTGCGCAATTCCATTCTTAAGACCACGCGATATTGTGCATAGTAAAGCAGGAGAAAGTGGTAAAGAAAAGCAACAAAACATGCAACAAGCAATCAGTGATCACTATCAAAGTGTTTATGAAATAGCTCAAGACAAGCGTGATAAAATAGATAAAAAATTACCTATTATTGCCACAGGCCATCTAACAACAGTTGGTGCCAAAACATCTGAATCAGTTCGAGAAATATATATAGGTACGCTGGATGCTTTTCCATCTTCTGCATTTCCCCTGGCAGATTACATAGCACTTGGTCATATTCACAGAGCACAGAAAGTAGGGGGAAGTGAATATATTCGTTATTGTGGCTCACCGATTCCGCTTAGCTTTGATGAATTAAAAAATGATAAAACGATACTCATTGCTGAGTTCGAAAATGGCGATTTAACTAAGGTAACGCCACATGTCATTCCGCGATTTCAGCCCATGCACCTGATAAGAGGTGATCTGTTAGAAATAGAATCAGAAATTGAACGCCTTGCCTCACAATACGATATGTCTCTACCGGCATGGCTGGATATAGAAGTTAGTACTCATGATTTTCTAAATGATCTACAGCAACGAATTCAAAGCATTGTTGAAAATTTACCACTTGAAGTCCTACTTCTGCGAAAAAGAAGAAAAAAACACAATAAAGGTATTGAACGGATATCGAAAGAAACCCTGCATGAGTTAACCCCAAAAGAAGTATTTGAACGATGTTTAGCCCAAGAAGACTGGAGCAGTGAAGAACAGCAACAAAAATTGATTCGTGTAAAAGAATCTTTTGATGAAATTCTAACAGATATTATTGTAAATATTTGTGATGTTGAATAATGAAAATTATCAGCCTCAGATTTAAAAATATAAATTCATTGAAAGGTGAATGGAAGATAGATTTCTCTAAAGAGCCGTTTTCCAGTAGTGGATTGTTTGCCATTGTTGGACCAACAGGCGCAGGAAAATCGACCATACTCGATGCTATTTGCCTAGCCTTATATCATCAAACTCCTCGTTTAAATGAGTTGTCACCTGCAGACAAAGTAATGACTCGTCACACAGGTGAATGCCTTGCTGAAGTAGAGTTTGAGGTTAAAAATAAACGATATCGTGCTTTTTGGGAAGTGCGTAGAGCAAGAGGTAAAGCTGATGGAAATATACAGCCTGCAAAGGTTGAGTTAGCGGAGGTTAATGCAAGCGAAGACGGCGATAAGATAATTGCTGATAAAGTTAGAGATAAGCTCGAAAGCATTGTTGAAATTAGTGGGCTTGATTTTGGTCGATTTACCAAGTCAATGTTATTAGCACAGGGTGGTTTTGCTGCATTTCTAAATGCTAATTCCGGAACACGTGCTGAACTATTGGAGAAAATTACCGGTACAGAAATTTATGGAGAGATATCCAGAAAGGTATTTGATCGTTTTAGGGAAGAAGAGAAAGAATTAAGTTCATTGCGAGATAAAACCGACAATGTTGAGTTGCTCAATAATGATTCCATCAGAGAATTAAAGAATAGTCAAAAAAATATAGAAGTAGAAATAACCTCATCACAGAAGAAGCTAGAGCAACATAAAAAAGAACTGGAATGGCTGAACAAAGTTAAAGAAGCCCAGAAACAAAATTCTAATGCTGTAAACGATGTAGAGAAAGCCAAGCAGGTGCTTGTGGATAACACGGTTGATCTATCACGTTTAGCTAGCAGTGAACCCGCTAATAAGCTGCGCAAGGATTTTGAACAGCAGCAACAAGCAGAAATAACGTTGCATGAGATGATAAAGTTTGCTCAAGATCTTGAAAATGACAATGCAGATTTAGTTAATGAAAAAGATAGGCTTAACCAAAATTTAGAAAATCACAAAAACCTGCTTGAAAAAGCGAAGCAAGAGCGTGAAAAAACGGAAAACTTGTTAGTAGAGCAGGTTGTTCCTTTAGATAAGGAAATTGAGCAACTGGTAAAGCAGAAAAATGCAACACAAAATGATTATGAGGTAATACTAAATCATATTGAGGAAACTCAAATAATTAACACAGAATTGTTGTTTGATGTTGATAAATTAGTTGTTGAACAGCAGTCATCCCAGCAATATCTGAGTAAATATGATTTACATCGAAATCTTGATATTTCACTTTCCTTGTGGGGTGTTCAATTTGAACAAAGGGCAAAACATCAAAAACTAATTAAAGAGTTTGAAGTCTCTGTTGATACAGTGAAAATAGAATTAGCCAGTGTTGATGAGTTACAGATTGAACAGAAGCTATTAATTGATAAAGCAACATTGCATCTGAAAACATGCCAGCAATCGTTTGAAGATAAGAATGCAACGCTAGTGGCTTTATTAGGTGGAGAATCAGTTGAAAATATAAAGGCCCAATATCAACAATACCTTAATGAGCAAGCAAGCCTGCTTGAGTGCAAACATCAATACCAAGCGTATCAAAATAATACAATTATTCTGACCGAGCAGAAACAGGGTCTTCAGAAGAAAATATCAGAGAAAAACTCTGCATCAGAGCTAGTTATTCAATTAAGAAAGGATTATAAAAAAGAACAAGAGTTATTGGAGGAAATTGAACACAGCCTTACACTCGAACGTCAAATTTGTGATCTGCAAAGTTATCGTGAAAAGCTACAGGCAGAGGACTCCTGTCCATTATGTGGTTCTACTGACCATCCTGCTATTGAGGCTTATAAATCTATTGATAGTACCGTAACAGAGCACCGTTTGATTAAGCAAAAACGGATTTTGGAAAAGCTTATAGATGATGGTAAGGCCGCAGGTGAAAATTTAACTAAGCTTGAAACATTAGCTATAACTGAAGAAAATAATATAAATGACACCATGAGTAATATCAATCAGCTTACTCAAACATGGGAGGCTGCGTCAAAACAACTTAATTGGAATATAAATATAGATGATAAATCAATTCCAGAGAAGATAGAGCGGGCTGAATTACATAAATCTAATACGGAGAAGCTTAATCAGGATGTAGAAAAAGCCAATGAGGAAGTGCGTAAAGCCAAAGAAACATTAGATAAGGTATCTATAAACCTTGATACTTTACAGAATGATCTTAAGGTGTTGAGTCAGAAGAAAGAATTTCAACTAGAGTTGCATAAAAAACAAACAGTTCAATATCAGGCTGAATTAGAAAGCCTAAAAGCTATTGAAGTTACTATTGAACAGCAATTACTTCATGAGTATCAACGTGCTGACTCTCAAGAAATAGTATATCAACTGCCCCTCATTGCAGAACAGGATGCCTGGTTAGAGCAGCGGCAAAAGGAAAGTCAGCAGTATAATCAAAATAAGGCTGCATTAGAATTACTTTCAACGAGCATTGTAGAGAAACAGCACCAGCAAGAAAAGGTCCAACAACAAATTACAGACAAAAAAATTGAGTCTGAAAAGCTAAATATAAAAATAATAAATTACAATCAACTACTACAGGCTAGTACTAAAAAACGTCAGGAATTGTTTGGTGATAAAGATTCACATAGTGAAAGGTCGCGTTTAACTGACTCGGTTAATCAGCAGACAAAGATGTTTATAGAGGCTGATCAACGCTTAGACTCATTGAATAAAAAATTCGATACCTTACAAGGCCAAATAAAACAAAATTCAAAGGCCATTGATAAGCAAAAAATAGTAAGCCAAAAATTGATAAAGAATTGGCAACAGGCTTTAGCGCAGAGCCCATTTGATAACACTGAACGCTTCCAGGAAGCGCTGCTTGATGAAACAGAGCAGCAAGGATTAATACAGCTAAAAGACAGCATTGATACTCGGTTGCATAAAAGCACCGCATTACAAAAGAAAGCCCAGCAAGATCTAGAAAAGATTAATCAGCTGGTTTTGACTGAAAAAACGAGTGAACAATTACTTGTATTGGAAAGTGAAGTAACAGAGTTTATTGGTGCATTGAACAAGCAATTAGGTGAAATTGAACAAACTCTCAAATCAGATGAAGCACAGCGAATAAAACATCAAGCTTTGATAGAAAAAATAGAACAGCAACAAAGTAACTATGATGTTTGGGCATATTTAAGCAGTTTGATCGGTTCAGCAGATGGAAAAAAATTCAGAGTATTTGCTCAGGGGCTTACACTAGATTACCTTATTCATTTGGCTAATATCCAACTAGATCAGTTACATACTCGTTATCAATTGTCGCGTAATGCAGGTGAAGTGCTTGATCTAGAAGTGGTAGATACATGGCAAGGTGATGCCGTACGTGATACCAGGACTCTGTCAGGTGGAGAAAGCTTTTTAGTTAGTCTTGCTCTAGCATTAGCCTTGTCAGACTTAGTGAGTCATAAAACTCGAATTGATAGTCTATTTCTTGATGAAGGCTTCGGTACCTTGGATAGAGAAACATTGGATATTGCGTTAGATGCATTAGATAACCTCAATGCTAGTGGCAAGATGATTGGTGTGATTAGTCATATTGAGGCATTAAAAGAACGTATTCCAGTTCAAATTGAAATAAAGAAAATGAGTGGGCTAGGTATTAGTAAGTTGGATTCTTGTTATCTGAATGAATAGATGATGAAAATTACTGATGTAAGATGATGTGTTAACTTCATTTTAGAAGTTTAACCTTTTCAAAAAAGAAAGTTTTTTTATATGTAAAAATTTACATTAAATAGATGAAAATAAAAAACATGAAAATATTTATGGCTGTTGAAAATAATGATTGATCGAGTTGATGTTCCTCATTCGGCAATAACAACATGGAGTGGATTTATATATCAGGGTAAGGTTGCAATATACCATGTCCTTAGTCTACTGAAAATAAATGGTTGTAATGAATTTACATTACAGTTGGATAGTTTGGAGGACTTTACAATACTTGACGGGGACGGAGGAATTATTTCATTGCATCAAGTCAAAGCGTTAAAATCTCAAAATTATGGAAGTTACGTTGAAGCTTTTAACAAGCTTAAGGGTAATTCAGATAAGCATGGGTGTGTTAATGCAAAATTTCATATAGCTAGAGAAATAACCAATAATACAACTGAAGAGATTTCAAAAACTCACTTTCCTATAGAAATATATAATTATGACGATGAGAGTTGGTGCTCAGTAAGCGAAATAGATCTTAAAATAGAAGATAAGATAAAAGATTTGTTAATAACTTATTTTGCAGATGATGTGACCAAGCAAACAGATGTTTATGTTAGTAAAGCGCGTGGATATCTTGATCAAATAATTTTAAGAAAGGTGTTGGAAATTCATAAAATAGTTCATGATAATTTAATGTCTGATCGTGTGGCGGCTTATGAACAAACGATTTTATTTAATGAGTTTCTAGGTGTTCTTCATAAAGATTTAGATCAAGATCATCTGGGGGAAGATTATTATTACTACATTCTTTTAAATGATTTTCATAGATACTATCAAGAGTATTGTATTGACAATGAGGGTCTAACTGATGACGAGTTAATGAAGCTTTCTTTGTGTATGAAAGAAATTGAATGTATCGGTAAAGAAGAAATGATTAGATTTATTTGTAATATTTTGCCGCACAGAAAATTTAAGTTTAATTCTCTCATGGATTATAAGGAAAACTCATTTGACAAAGATGGTATACAGGAAGCGTTCTTGAATATATTGAATGAACTAAGGCAGCCAGAATTAAATCAAGATTGTTATTTTCAGTGGAGAGTAGGCGCTAATATATTTACACCAACTGCTATTGATAAAGGTGATTATCATGCCAGTAAAGTATGCGGCAACATAATAAAAAATTCTATTGATACGGATTTAGATGTTATGTTTGAAGGTTGTAATCTTGTAACTACTAGTATCAATGTTGATTCTATAACAGCTGCGGTTCCTGAATTAATTAGATGTACTGATTTAAGTGGAAGAGATGGTGAACGTATATCAAGATGGAAAAAGGTTTCGCTGGTTTCGTTGAGTAATGTTAAGGAGATTATTAATGATTAATATTATCACTAATATATTTGATTCATGTGGTTACATTGCTATGAATGTGGGTGATGTCCTTGTTTTTAGTGCTAAAGAATCTGACATAAAGACAGTGTATTGGTTAGTTATTCAAGAAAGTGACCTGGATTCGCTTATTGATAGACAGTCTGAATTGTTTGATAAATGCAAAAAAATAAATCAAAGCTCTGCTATGGATAAGAATATATCGATGCTTATTCTGTGGGAGACTGGAGGAAAGATTGATCTCGCTGAGATGAAAAAGAAAGTTATGACAGTGGAAGAAGATCCATATTTCTTTAAAAAGCATGTCTTGTATTATTCAAGTCATGAGCTTGAAACTCTTAAGAGTGAAATGGAGGGAGTATCATCGTATGGTTTTTTACAGAAAAACATTGTGTCGCAAGATGTGTTTGCAAAATATAAGGTTAATCCCCTAGCTCAAGGCTGGCAATCATTATTATATCGGATTGCTATAAAAATGCCCTTTGTGGATTTTTGTATTGGTTCTTCGGGTGGTCTGGCATCTCTTTTTGAAATAAATGATAAAAAAGTAAAGTTAGCTAAAGATGATAATTTAGTGAAGTTTGATCATGGTTTTTTTAGTGTTTTTAATGAACTAACAAGTAACGATATAAAGGCCTCTGATGAACCAGCAGAGATGTATCTTACTAAGTTGTTTCCTGCAATAGAAGGGATGAGTAATGACGATTAGGCTTAGCCGTATTAAGGTAGAAAATTTCAAGCCATTTGAAGAGTTCATTGTTGATTTCACTAGCCAGAATTTAATTGTTTTTGATGGGCCAAATGGATTTGGTAAAACATCATTCTATGATGCTATCGAGTTATTGTTTACGGGTTGTATAAGGCGATATTCTGATTTAGTGAAGAAGGCTGTAGATAAACGAAGATCATCAATGGGGAGTCCTTTACTGAATGATCGAGGAACAGGTGACTTAGTTATAAAAGGAGAGTTGATTGTTGATGGGATGACAGTATGTTTAGCGCGTAAAGGAAGTCGAGATGATTTGCTGTTAAAGGAAGACTTGAATGATTTAGGGCTTAGGTTATATAAGGTTTCTGAGTTTGATAGTGATGAGTTGGTTCTAATTGATAATGAGGAAGATTATCTCGCTGGTATTTTAGGAAAAAACTATGCAAATAATTTTGAATATTTGAATTATATTGAGCAAGAAGAGAATATCTATTTACTTAAAGATAAGGAAAAAGATCGTAAAGATAAAATGGCTCATTTGTTCAATACTTTAGAGTTTAATGAGCGTATTAAAAAATTGATAGAGGTATCTAAAAAGATAGGGAAGTTATGCGGGAAAGAAGCAAAGGATGCTCTTAAGGAAATTAAAAAAGAGCTTGATGAATGTAGTAGTAAGTTTTCAACTGGCCATGTTCCAGTGCCATTTTTTAACCTAATTACATCTAAGGATATTGCTTGGGATCAAGAAAAACTTGAGTTTTCAGATGAACAATTTGTAAATTGGCTTGGTGATGGTGGAGAATTAGATAAATTGGAATTCTTTATTGTTAATATTGATGAATACAGAAAAGATCGCGATAATAAAAAGCTCGATAAAATGCTTGCTAATGAAGACTTATTTTCCCAGTTTTTGATGTTTTGGAATTTTTTTAGTAAAGCTGATGATTTAAATAATAAACTATCTCTTAAAATATCTATAGATAATTTGCTTCAGGCTTATGATCAAGGTGCTATCGAAGCAATAAAAAATAAAAAAGTTGACTTGATTCCTAAAATTCAAGAGCTACTTAATCCTATAATAAATGTAGGTGATTATTCTGATTTGATTGTTGATATAATCAATGTGAAAAAAAATTCAAACACTCTCTCCAAATTATTGATTGATGTAAAAGATTCTAGGCTAGCCTTTATTAATAGATACTTGAAATATGAGTCTGAGGTAAGCGCGGACAGTTCTTGCCCTCTTTGTGGTTATTCATGGGGTGATGAAGATGAGCTGAAGTTGAATTTTGATGCTCAGGCTAAACAGATAGAGGAGTTAATCATAGCTTCTGGAAATGAACTTAATCTTAAATTAGAGAAGTTTGTACGTGATTTTATTACTCCCATTAAGGAGTATTTAGAAGATTATCAAGCTAAAAATTATGTCGATACATTATTTGTTAATAAGCTTAACTCTGTAGTTGATAATCGAGCTAGTTTGGACTCTTTTAATATAGAATTGACCAATTTGGGTATTGATTTTTCTTCGATTCTTAATGATATCCCGTCCATTAGTAATGAATTAAAGTTAGAAGAATTGAATGCTTTGGTTAAAAATAAAAAGAATATTGTTAATCACGAAAATATTCGCGCATATTTTAGTGATGTTTTTCTTAAAGTGTTCGATGAAAATTATGATTGCGTATCTAGTGTTGATAAATCATTGATTCCATTAAAACGTAAGTACATAGAATGGCAGTATTCTATTCAACAAAGCGAGTCTATAAAGAAGATGGAATTGAATTATAAAAAACAAACTAAAACATTAAATAATGCTGTTTCTGTAAAGAAAAAAATAGATAATCTAAAAAAGATATATGAAACATCATTAAAGGCATATCAGAAGAGCCTAATTGAAAATATTGAAATACTCTTTCATATTTATTCTGGTCGTATTGCACAAGAAGGAAAGGGAAGTTTGGGGTTATTTATTGATTCTGATAAAAATGGAATTCGTTTTCTAGAAAATCACGCGAAGAATCATGATGCTATATTTACAATGAGTTCTGGACAGTTGGCAACATTGGTAATTGCTTTTACCCTAGCTTTGAATAAAAGATATTCAAATAATAAATTACTTTTCATTGATGATCCAATTCAAACCCTTGATGAATTAAATATTGCAGGTTTAGTTGAGCTGTTGAGAAATGAATTTTCTGACTGTCAGATATTTATATCTACACACGAGGATACTATGTCTGCTTATATGCGTTATAAATTCCAAAAATATGGTCTTGGTGCACAGCGATTGAGCTTTAAAGAAAGTCAACTAGCTGTCATTAATAACTAGGGAGAAGTGATGGTTGTATCTAAAGTAAAATCTATATTCACAAGGAATAGAAATGATTTGGCATTTATTATAGGTAATGGAATAAATCTTCATTATAACAAAGGTAATGTGTCGTGGAATGATTTGCTATTAGATTTATGGGATGAATACTCATTTAATACCCAAAGTACAATTCCTGAAGGTATATCATTTACTGAATTTTATGATGTTCTAGAAATGCAGAACTATTCAGAAGGCAAATTTAGCAGCATATTACAGAAAGGTGTTGTTCAGAAAATGTCCGGATGGAACCCTAATGATTCACAAAACTTGATTTTAAATAAAATTAAGGATCTAGATGCTCCATTATTAACTACAAATTTTGATGATTTAATTCCCCAATCAATGGGGTTAGATTTTAAAAAAACTTCACGATACTTCATTTACTGATTATTATCCTTGGTCATGTTATTACAGTGATAGAGAGCTATTCGATCCTATCGATGGATTTGGCGTATGGAATATCAATGGAATGATTAAATATCACAGAAGCATAAAGCTTGGTTTATCGCAATATATTGGTAATGTTGAAAGAGCTAGAAAGTTAATACATAAAAAACCGGAAAACATATCATTTGAGGGTAAAAATCAGTCTTATTGGCCTGATTATAAAGCATGGCTACATACAATTTTCAATAAATCATTGTTTATTTGTGGCTTAAGTCTTGATGAAACCGAGATCTTTATACGCTGGTTGCTTATTGAACGAGCCAAATACTTTAGAAGATTTCCTGATAGAAAACATAAAGGCTGGTTCGTTATGAAAAATGGTGAAGATAAACCAAGTAATGAAGGTAAGATATTCTTTTTACAGTCTGTAGGTTTTGAAATAATTAATATGGATGAATATAAATGTATGTATGAAGATATATGGGCATAATAAATGATTGGTCTGTGTTTAGGAAAACAGAATGTTCCCTGATAAGCCAGTAAAGTTTTATCGGTACCAGAAATTTAGTGCAATGACAGTTGAGTCTTTGTGTCATGATCATTTGTACTTCTCAAATCCAACTGCGTTCAATGATCCTCTAGATTGTCAGCCTTCTGTTGAATCTGACTCTGATAGAGGTACATTACGTCTACTCCTTGCTGAGATAATTAGACGGAGAGTTGAGACCGAAGTTTTATCTTCATTGAAAGGCGCGAAGCTCAAAGGTATGAAAGTAGAGACGCATGCTAAAAAAATGGGTGATCAAGCGGCTCGCAATGAACTTGATTACATTGCATATCATGCAACTAACCCAGACAATGAGGGTAGCGTAGAGGATGCAGAATCTTGGCTATTGATTAACGAAATTCAAAGTGAGCTCCATAAACAGTATGACCGAGGAGTGTGTTGTTTCTCTTCTAGTGTCGTTAACCCGCTTCTTTGGAGTCACTACGCTGATCAACATCATGGTTTTTGTATAGGGTATGATCTTGATCGTGACCCAGAACCGAAATTACATCAGGTTCAATACAGTGATAATCGAAAGGTAATGACGAGTTTGATTGTTCAAGCGATACTAAAGAATGAGCCTAAGGCTCAGGAATTGCTGGATACTAATGTCCTGCTTCGAAAGGCATTACCTTGGGGTTATGAGGATGAATGGCGACTCTTGGACAAGAGAGGGTTACAGGAGTCAGTATTAGCGCTTAAAGATGTGACCTTCGGACTTCGTTGCAAGACCGCTGTAATGCACACCATCATTACAGCTCTTGAATCGAGAGATGATGTTAAGTTCTACGAAATGTATGCAGACAGAGGAAGCTTTAAATTGAAGCGGAGGCTTGTTGATATGAGCGAAATGCTCGCATATCTTCCACATACGGCACGGTCAGGTATTGAAATTTTCGGGCCTATTAATGATGATTGATGAATCATATTCTGAATGAAGCTCACTAAAATTTCTAAAAGAAGATGACTTACTATCGGAGTAATACACTGAATTCGAATGATTTTTCAGGTTATGTTAATGGCATTTATAAATGCAACGACAATATTAAAAATAACATGTGGATACAAAATAGCATGCGTCCCTTAAATAGACGATAGGCCTTTAGATTGCAATATGGAAGTTTATCGTTTTGTAATTAGAGCATATCCCTCATCATCTCATTTGACTTTTCATGAGTGGCAAAAAGCGACGTTGGTGCTTTTTATTTCTGATATAGATCCTTACAAAGCAGAACAAAAAGCTCTGGTAGCATTACGGGAACGCGATTGGGTGCCTGAATCATTTGAATTGCGAGACATTCTCTTAGAGGATGCAGTACGGGCGGAAGCTGGTGAAGTTTGGGAAGCGTATAAGGAGGCTGCGCAAAACGGATTGTATTGGCTTGAGTGTCTCGATGCCTTACCAATGACTAGAAAGGAAAAAGCGCTTTGGGGTGCAGGACCAAGATTGGATGAAAGTTTTGTTGATGAGTTGATTTCCAATAGTGGAGGGAGCCGAGTAACACGTGAAGAAGCAGGGGATTTTGCTGAGAAAAATGCAGATTATATTTTAGGTGCCTATGTCCTTGAACTTAAACAATTTGAGCAAGAGGGACTTTATGTATCAACTAGGCAAAAAAAGATAGCTGAAATTTTTGATCGTTACTCATTAAATGAACCTGTGCAACAGATTGATCCGTACCAGCTCGATGAGCATGATTTTCAGGAATACTGGGAAGTGATGGGAGTTCCAATTCAAAGGCGGATTAAGGCTGCATCAAAGCAGGTTAAATCAACCATAAAACGACTTGGTGAAGATGATTTCGTTGGTGGCGTTATTCTTTTAAATACGGGGTATTTGACAGTCCCACACGATTTTCTTATCGCTATGGCAGAAAAATATGCTGAGAAAGACACCAGTTCAATTTCTAAAGTTATTGTTATTAGCTCATGGACGGTCACGAATGGTTTTGACACGGTTGTTAATTATGGGTTTCATCCGCATGAGCCGAGTTGTACCGAACTAGCAAAGTTGAAGGATACTTTTTGGAACACTGTACATAGTTTGATGACTAAAATGATAATGGGCGAACTTGATACCACATCAGGAATGCAGCAACCGATGACACCAACGCATTTTAAGCATGAAGGGAAGGTGTATACTTTCGGTGTTCCGCAGCTTGAATCTAGTTTTCATAAAGATAAAAATAAGGAGTAACAAATGATCAAGTTGATGCATTCAGAGGTTATTCGTTTTGCTCTATGCTCAACTTGGCCAGAATACATAAGTAGTTTATTTTATTGAATTATGATAAAAATTCCATCACTTCAGGATTGGCCAAAATGATTTGTTGTTCTGCTGGTGTTCTCATTTCTGTAAATCGATCTAAGCGTAGTTGTACAAGTATATAGACGAGCATCGCTTGTTTCACTCGCAGCTGTAACTCACCATTACTCATTCCAAAATCTTGTTCAATCACTAGTCTCTGCTCAGGTGTTAATTCTGGGTGTGGGTATAATCTAAGTATTATCATTGTATTCCAGGCATCATCCATTTCTTTTTGAAGACCCGGTTTCCCTAGGTTTCTTGCCCCCATTATTCGGCCTAAAACAAAATCGCGGAAATTTTTTCGTAAATGGCAATAGCCTCTTACGTGATATCTATAGCCATCAAATACTATTGTATGCGGTGTTAATCTTCGCTTCGAAGGTTTAGGGGATGACATGGATTGGTATTCAATTTCTATTGAGGCATTTGCATGTATAGCGTTAATAACAGGTTTTAAAATATGGGTGTTTGTTGGTCTTAGTGGCGAAGGTATGGATGAAGTTACCGATGTTTTTTGGCCGGTCCAACTAAAGTAATCAGCAATATCAGGCTTAAAAAGAATAGCGTGAAATTTCTCTGTTGGTTCATAGCGTTTTAAAGAATTGTTAAATACAGTATTTGTAGGTGCTAATTTTTTATATAAAGCAAAATCAGCTGATGCCTGTTGGGGCGAGATTCCAAATGTGCCTGTTAGATTTGAGCGCTGAACGCCACCAATCCAATACAGGCATCGTTCAATTTCTTCCAACCGTTTCTGAACTTCCCATTTTAAATTACTTTTTATCATTACGTGTATGGCTTAACTAAGGTAAAAGGTTATTGTGGGGTGAAATTATACATGTACCTGTATTATTATACTACTTAAAAGAGTGTTGACCGTCTAGTTACTAGATGGTATGTTGTGAGAAACTAAATAAGATATAAATAGATGGATTGGACAGATTACATATCGGCAGTAGTGAGGCTTATTGACTTACATGACAGTGCCCACAAGCCTGGGACAGTGGGTTTGCCGCCTACAGAGGAGCGCCCAGGTATAGGGAATGGCATGTGGCTGGATATTGCTGTGAAACTGATTGAATATCTTCATGAGCATGATATTGAAGCGAATGAAGGATGGATTTATCTCGGAGACTTTATTCAAGAAATGGAAGTTTTACATAAAGTGTGTGAAGAGGATGTCCAGTATGTAGTTAGCTATCTTGCGACACCTTCCCGTATTTGCACGATAACACAGTCAGATAGTAACCAGCCCCAAAACGTTAAAATGACGAAAAAAACGGCACTTGTGGAGAGACCAAGGCATCAGGTTGCAGACCGTTGTAGGCTGACTCAAATTGGTCGCCAAGCTTTGCAAGTAGCAAAAATGTCGAGTAATTGGTTGTATACAAAGCATGATGCTCAAAAGATAAAAACAGCAATTTTGTCGGGTGATTTTAGTGCGATTATTCCTCAAGCGGCTTCTATATTACAAGCAGTGAGATGTTTCTCACATGAGATAACAAAATTATTAGAGAGACCAGGTGAACAAGACGTATGGGATGCATATAAGCAACGAGCTAGTGACTATACCGAAGCTATTAGTGATGTGGGTAATGCTGTCATTGATGCGAGTGATTTATTCGCATCAAATGATGTACGAGTTAGTTTTGAGGCATGGAGCACAACCCAAAAAAATCAAGAAATTAATGCTGAAATGATAAATGAATCGCTTATAGAAATCATGCAATCAGTAACAAGGTTAAGAAGGAAATTTGCTGATTTAATTAGTGAGCTAGCTTCACAAAAGCGAGCAATAATAGGGAATGTTCGATTTGATAAAGCAGCTCTTCACTTGGCATTTAATATGCCGAGTGAAGAACAAATTCAACTATGTTTTTCTGCGCTAGGGCCTTGGGATATTGAAGCATTATTCCCATCGGAAGTGGATATGTGTGGTGTCTTACGCGCAGATGTGGAAGAGGATAGTAATAATATACTCGAATTTAGAGAAGATACAGTTCACGAGCTTCCAGCTTCAATATACAAGTTCATTGAAAAATACAAAGATGAAATGTTGAATGCTTTGCAGCATGGTTCAATTTCATTAAGTGGAGCAATAGAGAAAGGCTGGATAGATTTAGATGGTGTAACGGCCTTAACTGAGCTTGTAGGTATTTATGCTTCACCAGATTGGATAGGTGAAGAAGGGGTGCATATTGGTATTGGTTATTCATCTGACAAGTTAAATGCCACTTTACCTGATGGCTCATGTTTACGTGGTGATGAACTTTTAATGTGCTTAATAAAATAGGAATGAATATGGATCTTGCAGAAATGGGACTGGCTTTTCAATTCTTACTTAAATATCGCATAGCTGAAAGTAAGCCAATGTCACGTAGGAGGATGCGAAGTGGAGAATCTGAAGTAGTTAGTATTCTGCGTTTGGCTGATATAGACGGTATTGAGGAGTTTAATGAATTTTTAAGTCCACAAGGTTTGCAACTACGAGAGTATGCAGATACTGACTTTGGGTCAATACCAGTTGGCGGGCGTGTTTGGATTATGGTCAGGCATCCAGAAGGTACACCACCAGAATACATGACAACTAAACGAATATATGAGTGTATGCGTTTGCGTGAGAACGAAAGTAAAGAATCAAATAATATTTGGTTTTTACATATTTGGTTAATTTATTTGTCACTAATCTATACAAGGCCAGGTAGAGGTGTGTCACAAGTATCTGATTTTAAAGATGCGATGTTTTTAGAAGCGCAGCTTGTAGAAGCTGTAAGTGAGCATATTGAAAATATAAGAAATATAGGAGTTAGCCAAGGTGCTGCACAAAAAGTGGTCGATGTATTAGATGCTGAGAAAGGAGGCGATATTGCTAGAAGAGTAAAGAATTTTATCGCATTATTTTGCGATTCAGCACTGATGATTCATATCGGTGATTGTGAGTATCAACAGACTTTACTTGGCGCAATCGAAATTGCTGAAGGTTATGAGCGTTCAATGCGTCACTATATTATTCCAGAAGAGAGTGTTTTGGATAATATTGTGAATGTTATGTCACCAGAAACTGAAAATAATGTGAATGCGGAGTAACAAGATGTCTTTAATTAATAAAGTGGCTGTTAGTAATTTGTCAAATATGAATGGCAAAGGCTCTCAAGTATGGGAGCCAAGGTTTCATTATGAGGTTCTTAATTTTCACGGTCAATCAGTTGCCATGAACTTGATTAATGGAGGTGGTAAAACAACGTTGGCTGAAGCAATGCTTGCAATTTTATCGAAAGACAAAAAACTGGTATCAAATACAAAGGCAAAATTTAGTCCACTATCAAAAGGAGTTTGGTCGCATGTTCAGGTGGAATTAATAATGCCAAGAGGAAATACATCTCAAAACGATATGCTTATAAATATGGGAGATGAAGTAAATGGTGAACAATGGGTATTTGGTATGTGTGGATATCGTGGAGAAACTACATCTTACTATTACTATCAGGGTGCATTGAATGACTTACCAATTGGTAAAAAACAAGATAATAAAACAATATTAACTAGTAATAAACAGTTTCGAGATATTGGTAAAGCAATAAAAGGCATGCAGTGGGGTGTGCAGGGAGAAGAATGGACAGAAGTAATGGGAAGGCACTTATCGCTCGATGGAATACGTCAACTTGTAACCTTTCAAAAGAAAGGAGGTAGTGATAAAAGTGCACAAATATTCGATTTTAAACAGCGTTCAGGTGAAAGTTATGGAGAAGCCTTTTTCTATGAGGTTCTAGCACCTGCAATAATGACTGATATGATGAATAAGGAAAGTGAAGATGGTGAGCATCAATTAGAGGATACAATTTATGAAACTATTATGCGGGTTGTCCGTGCTAAACGAAAAACGGAATATAAGCGTGAAGTAGTAAAGAGGCAGGAGGCCTGCTCAGAAAGGCTGGATATTGTGGCTGCTGCAGCCGAAAATGCAGTTGAGAAGCAAGACAAATACCAGAAAAGTCTTAAGCAAATGGCAGTGGATGTTCATGTACTAACGCATTTGACGTTAAAAGAGCCTATACCCGGAATTCCTAAAAACAATTTACCAGAAGGTATGGTAGGTGATCTAGCTAAAAATGTGGTTATAGCGCCTGGTGAAGATATTATTCGTGTGACTGATAGCGGTTTATCTGTACTTATTGGAAAGTCGACAAAACATATTAATGAAATAGCTAGGCGAAATAGCATTGAAGGGCGAAAAATGACGCAAGTCATTGAAATTCCAAGCGACCTCAAGTTAGTTAAAGAACTAAAACATGGAGGTGCACGGTACACCAGTACTCTATATACGATTAAACAAATAAAGGAATTATTACAATCCACTACAAAATATACAAATAATTTAACACCAAGCAAGGCCATTGAAATCATAGAGGATGTAGAGACTTGGTTTGAGCGTGATGCTGACACCAATCCTTATAGAAAAGAGTTGATAGATGCAAAGGTTGATCTCGAATATAACATTAAGATTAGTCAAGAAACGCAAAGTGCTATAGAAAAATTACTAGAAGAAAAAGAATATTTGATAATACAACAAAGGGAAATCAAAGAAAATGAAGCCATATATAATGATCTATGTAAAAGTGGTTTATTTAGTAATGAAGAGTTAGCTGTACCTCAGAATACAGGTGAGGAAGTGCTAAAAGAATATGAAGAGGCCAACAAAGCACTAAATGATTTTAAAATGCTTGCAGCTCAATTAAGTATATTAAAGGGTGATTGGTTTGAGTTCAGAAAATTACATGTTGATTCGAATCCGCATGAAATAGATAAAGAGTATGTAAATAAAAAAGGAGAAATAGAGAATATAATAAATGAATTAAATAGTGATATGGCCTCGCTTGATGACGAATCAAACGAGCTTGAAGCGTCTATAAGGGGTGTTGAGAAAAAAATTGATAATAAAGAATCAACACTGACTAGGTTTGATGAATTGTCGCCTGGAATTTTATTGTTTAAATCTAGATTTATAGATGGAACAGATCCAATAGGTTTGGATCGAAAGTTAATTGAAGAATATGCAAATTTGAAGAGGACTCGTGATGAGTCTGAAAAAAAACGAGTAAGATACGAGAGAGGGATTTCTTATATCAATGAATTTAATAAATTTGTTAGTGAAGATGTTTCGCCAAATGATTGGCTTAACGATGTTAATTCTGAACGAGAAAATTTAACAATAATTCGACAAGAAATTACTACTAATACATCGATTTTGAAGCGGAAACGTAATGCTCTTGAAAAAGAGAATATTGCAGCAAGTTCAATGCTTCAACAAGCAATAGATGTACTTAATGACAACAAGCTATCACATACTACAGTGCATAAACTTATATTAGATCTTGATGTGGGTAATAAGCTTAAACGTTCAATATTGTCATCTTTCTCATCCTTATTGTTTGCGCCAGTTTTTGAAAGTACAGAAAAGGCATTTGATGCAGTAGAATTGTTAAGTAGTAAGGAGTTATCCGTACCTGTTTTTTTGTATGAAACATTAAAGCAGTATTGTGAAAATGAAAAAATAGAACTTAAAGTTGATGGAAGATTATATGTAGGTATCCATGCAGGCATTGAAACTAGAGAGGTTAAGTGTTTGCTTGACCCTGCATTGGTAGAAAGAGAAAAAATAAAACTTGATAATAATATTAAAATTAATGATAACAAAGTTAATAAAGCAAGTGAAAGGTTGAATGAAATATCACCTGAAGGTGAATTGGTTGTGGCTGCTAGAGAAGCTATGTCTGCATTAGACGGCGACGTGATTAATAAACGTACAAAGTTAATTGAGTTTATTAATAATATTGAGGATGAAATAAATAATTTAAAGCTATTGGTTTCAGATGATGTGATTGATGCAATTAAGGATGTGCAAAAATTTGTAAAGCTAGGTGGTGATAAAGCCTTGTTGGAAATAAAAAATGAGATTAATTGTTTAAGCTTATTAAGAGAAGAGGGTTATGTAAAATATAAAGATTTGAGTGTATTGATTAAAGGTAATAAATTAAAAATAGAAGAAATGAGTAATGAATTTAATAATGTGTACCCTGTTGAATTGCAAAAAACTATATCTCAAGCTATTGTCTTCTGGGACAAAAAAGGTCCAGAATTCATAAGCCTTGAAAAAGAAAGAGGTGATATTCTACAGGCAGCTTATAATTCTTCGAGCAAAAAAAATGAATTCGGTAAGTTTTTTATACGTGCACAGAGTTATCTTGATGCGTTAGCTGTTCTTGATTCAGATAATGGAATTGATAAACGTATTTCTTTTATTGTTAAAAGTATAGAAAATAAAAAAAATGAACGCATAAAAGCATCAGATATAGCTAAGAATTTACAAACTAATGTCTTGCCTCAGCTTAGAGAGATAGTTAAATCAATTGATGATTCGGCTTATAATTTAATAGCTAAGTACAAAAAAGTGGAGCTACTCAGTGACGATATTTTGGTTTCTGAAATTGAATTATACGACTTAGATAATCATGAAATATGGTCAAGTGGGCATGAATTACGTAAAGTGATTAAAGGTATTGAAGCGGAAGATAAAAAGCGTCTTGTTACATATGCACAGATGTTTTCAGATAATGTAGCCGATATGAATATAGAAGACAGTATAAGCTCAATCAAGCAAGCTAAAAAAGAAGCAGAGGATACTAAGTCAGAATTTATAAGAGAAGCACATACAGCATCAGGTATGAGCGAGGGTTTTGCTCCATCTGAAAAGGAAAGATTAAGCTCTGTTCAATCTGTAAAAGATGCAAGCAGAATAGAATCGTTTTGTCGTGAGTATATTGCTATTTTACATAAAGAGCAGGATGAACTTACCGAGCTAGAACGAGGGGAAGAAGGAACTCGAAGAGATGTGGCTGATCACACTGCATTTATGATTCATCAGGCTTCACATAGTCTTGAGACTCTTCAAAGAGTAGTTAAACGAAATCATGGGGGTTATAAATCCCATTTTATTGTTGAAGCCATCGTCTTAGATAGAAAAGGTGCCGCAGCTCTAATTGAAAGAATATCAGTATTACTCGATACACAAGAAAAACACCGTCAAGAAGATAAAGAAAAAGGCACAACGATTGAGAATGATGGGGTGTATAAGGATAATTTAAGAGCAAAAATTCGGGATCAGGTTTATCGTTCAATTTTTTCCAACCCAATAGTAAAATTTGTTAATGAGCGTATTCGCACTAAAGGGCAGCATGAGTTTGATGAGGATTTAAGTGAGGGTGAGAAAACAGCTTTAGCGCTTATGTGGACAATTAGGTTAGCAGAATTTGCTATTGAGCGTGAAACAAGAAAACTTAGAACTAACACTGCAAGACAAAAAGCACGCAGTCGAGCTGAAAATATATTAATTATTGATGGTTTATTTTCCAACTTGTCTGAGCCTGCGCTTATTAAAAGTGTTATGTCAGGCATAGAAGGTACTCGAGGTAGATTTCAGCTTATTGGTCTTATGCATCATCCGCACTATGAGAACGACTTTAACGTATTCCCCGTTTTGCTGATTGGTAAAAAACACGAAACTCCTGGAGGAGGCGCTGGTTGGGTTAGCTTTTCCAATGGTAAACCAGTGTTGCCAGAAGAGAAAGGAAATAAAGAAGGTTCAGTTGGGTTTGCACAAATCACACGTGTTCCAGAAGAAGTTGTTTATGACTAATAATGAACTACTTAATAGAACAAGAATATGTATTAGTAAACTAAGTAATGGTCGAGTTACATTGCGTGGAGATGGCTTAGCTGATCGAATTTCAAAAAAGCTTAAAATTCCTGTCGCAGATATTATTTCGGTTTTTTCTATTTTGAAAAAAAATAAAGAGCTAATCTGTGAAAGTTGGTTTAACGGTTTGCCATTAAGCACAGTGAATGTTGATATAAAAAGTATTCCTAAGCCTGAATCTTATTATCGATGGGGTTCGGCAATGCGAATTGCTGGATATACTGATGGAGAAATTGATTCTTTGCAGGTATGTCATTCGCTGTTTGATGATTTGGATAATGATGATCAATTATCACTAGCTAAAGGGCTAAAACAATTAAAAAGTAATCGGTATGATGATAATGGACATTCAAAATTTATCGTAAGCTCTAAGTATTTAATGGGAAGCAGTAAAATTTTAGATATGATACCCAATATGCACTTAAAAAATTTTGGATTAGATATTGATGATTATTCAAGGCCTGTATCGTATGTAATTGTTGCAGGGCCAAAAAATCCAGAAGCTGTCGTTCTTGTTGAAAATCCACAGGCTCTTGAGGCTGCTATTAAATCAAATGTTACAAATATCGCATGGATTGCTACATTCGGTTATGGGTTGTCAATGATTGGAGATGAGTATGGGCGACAGCTCGCTAATATTATAGAAGATAAAGACCGTATAATTGTTCCATTAGTACGCTCTGGTTCTCCCCCTACTATAGATGTTTTACTATCATATGAAGATATTTATTTCTGGGGTGATTTAGATTTAGAGGGACTAAAGATATATACAAGTATTAAATCAAAGCTACCCTCTTTGAAATTAAGTGGATTATATAATCCAATGTTAAGGTTATTTATTGATCAGGATATTAATCACTCATATATAAAGCTTACAGGAAAAGAAGGGCAAAAGAAGTGGAAGTCAACCGATGCAATACTCAATTTGTTAATTGAGTATTGTCAATTTAGAGGTCTAGATCAAGAGGTATTAACTGATTCAGATATTAAGCAGTTTGCTAATTCAGAATTTGTATTACCTATTAAAAAATAAGAAAATGCTTATGTGATATCAAGCATGTAAAAACTTATACGGGAGTGGTGAGCGCATAAATGATGATAATACAGACTGATATTTTCATCAAAGTGAATTACAATCTGTGTTATTGACGACATATCAGCAGATTTATGTGTTTTTAGTGTAACCTGTTGAAATTATTAGTATTAAACTAGAAGGATTGGTATTCCAATTGCAAAATTGTCTTTTGAAAAGCAGCGATACTCTTGGTTCGCTTGCGAGCCTTGTAAAGCAAGGTGAATCTGTTCTTGTCCGTGGAGACGCCTCTGATGCTTTGAATGCATTTGGTGAGTATCGCGATATGGCACGATTAGTTCTTATTGATCCGCCCTATAATCGCCGTACAAAATTTCATCATTATAATGACAGTGTTAATCGTGATGAATGGCTTACGACAATCCGAGCTCATTGTTCTAGTCTACGTGATCTTCTCACCCCAGACGGCAGTCTCTGGATGCATATTGATGACGCTGAAATGCCAAATGCACGTGTAATGCTTGATTCGCTCTTTGGTCCCGCAAATTTTGTAGCAACAATTGTTTGGCAGAAAACGGTGAGTCGTGATAACCGAACGCCTGTTTCTACGACACATGAGTATTTACTCGTATATGCGAAGAATAAATCAGAATGGCATCAATCTCGCCATAAGTTACCCGCAACAGAAGAGCAGTTACAACGCTACAAGAACAGGGATAATGACCCACGTGGGTCATGGACGTCTGGTGATCTAACAGCAAAAGCAGGGCCGGGGCGACGAGCTGCACAATTTTATGATATTACGATTCCATCGGGTCGTGTAGTTACGCCTTCTACAGGAACGTGCTGGCGTTATACGAGAGAGCGGTTACAGGAACTCATTGATGATAACCGTATCGATTTTGGTGCTGGAAATAAGATGCCCAGATTGAAAAGGTTTTTGAGTGAAGTTGAGCCTGGTTTAGTTCCTGATACATGGTGGCCAGGTAATGTGGTTGGTACAGCTGACACGGCAAAACGTCATTTAAAATCTATGTTCCCTGACCTCATTCCATTTGAAACACCTAAACCTGAAGAGCTGGCGTCCCGAGTTCTCCATATTGCAACGAATCCAGGAGATCTTGTTATTGATGTTTATGGGGGATCGGGCACAACTGCTTCTGTAGCACAAAAAATGGGGCGTCAGTGGTTGACCGTAGAAAAGGAAGAGCGGACTTTTTCTGAGTTTACTTTGCCGAGGCTGGAGCTCGTTACAAATGGTTTGGATGCTGGGGGTATAACAGATCAATTTAACTGGTCGGGAGGCGGAGAATTTACGGTGTTGGAATCGAAATAGCTTTATTTATCCAATTAGTAACCTCGTTCCTAAGTAATCGTATTTGAGTGCGAGACGTGAATGATTCTAAACCAATCGTTGTAACAAGAACGGTCATTGGGCACCCACTGCCTTGAGGGTTGTAAAACCTATCAGTTATTCCGGTACCAGTTGCGGGGTAGAGAAGAGCAACTGTTGGTACTGACCTTACTCGTCCAGCAGCAAGTATTTGATAAAAGTCTTCATTTGAGGGATTGCGGCCAAGGTTCTTATATTTTGAGTCCACTATGAATATAGAGTGTTCACCACTCCAGACGTCAATATCTGGCGTTGTATGAGTTAAGGCTTCCTTATCTGTATGTATTGTTTTAGCAAGTATGTGGCCTCGTTTTGATACATTGAGCCCTAGGGGGCGAGCTGATTCTGATAGTAAGCGCCTTGTAGCGCGTTCGAATAAATCGTCGGAGTCCCACAGAAAGCCTGGTAGGCTAATGTCTCCGCTTGCATAGCTTGTTTCTTTATCATCAAGTAGTAATTTCCCAATTTCTACAGCTTGAACCAAATGTGGGTATTGATGGCTAAGAGAAGGGATCTGATCGAGTCGTGGCGGTATTGGTGATACGTTTGGCAGTTCGCTGACCCATAAATTAAGCCGTTTCCGTCTGTCCGGTGATTCTACGAGTCTAGCGAGTTCAAGGCCTGCCCATTTAAGAAGTCTATTTGTCGAGATATCACTGGTAAGTTGGGAGGTGATAATTCCTAGTTTGCCTGTGACAGGGAGTAGGTTAGAGTATTTTTTAGGATCAAGACGACCACTGACAAAGGATGAATTGAGTCTGTGTGATTTGTAGCCTAATGGGTATCCTCGAGTTGATGCACCTTTTAATGACATAAGAAACATATCTGCTACTACGTCTGCGATTCCTTCCTCTACACCAGTATGACCACTTGTTTGAGAGAGAGCTTCGATACCTCTGCCATAGGCTAGAAATCGCCACATAGCAGATCGCCAGTTAGGGCCTGCTGTGTCATGGTTGAGGAATTTAGGGGCAATTTCTAAGGTAAGGTTTCCTATCCGAATAAATCCAGCTACACCTCGTGCTTCCAGGTTATATTTGTTATGGCTCAGTTGAGTTAGTCGAAATGGAGGTTCTTTAAGTTTTAGTCGTCGTCTCCATAATGCACTTGTTTCAGATATAGCATCAGCCTCAGATTGTCCTATCTCTAAAGTTATAGCTTGACCGTATTCAATAACTTCCATGGTTATATGGCAAGTTGGCGAAGAATATTGGTAGCCGTTTGTTCATCAAGATAGCGAAGAGGATTAAGCATTAGAGGTGCATCTATAGATGCATCAGCCCCTATCTGGACGCGTTCACGGAAAGCCTCACTCGTTGGAGAGTCAGGGCTTACTTTAAGTAGCTCTCGAAGTGAATCGTTTCGTCCAGAATATCTTTCCATTAACTGAGGCAGTAAAACGTGATCCCAAACTTTAATAAGCGCTGCCCATCTCTGATCATTGCTGGTAGTGATTACGCTCCGAACTAGTGTGTGTCCAAGTTCAAAGTCTTCACCCATATCTGTAGCAATCAAGACATTAAGACGATCAAGAAGAAGGATTGTAGTTTCTTCAGCTGTTAGCGTATCTATTGATTCGCTTTCTTGACGTATGTCCCTTGCTTTAGTTGCGAGGTTGTCTAAATTTATTTCGAGTCCTTGAGCAAGGATGTCTAGATTTGGCATCATTTCGACTCGATGAAAACGTCTTGTTAGTGCGGAGTCTAGAGGAAGAGCTGCCTTATCAATGGAGTTCATCGTTGCGAGTACATATAGGTTTTCAGGGAAAGTCCAGTCCTCAGGTAATTTGTGAGTTCCTCCTCCTCGAAGCATTGTTATTGCTTCAGAAGTACCATCTTCATAGGCAATACCAGGTAAGCGAATTTTTAGTGCTTCTGAATTTGGTGTGCCATTAATTGTGGCTCGATAGTCTGGGTCTAGCAGTGTAATAAATTCACCGAATACCTGACTAGCATTTGCGCGATTTATCTCATCAATGATAAGTAAGCAGCCGTTTTGAGCATCACCTTGGCTTATCTTTACAGCGATGCTCATGAGGACACCGAAATGTGGTTCTAAGACAATTCCACCGTCTAATGGTTTTGGGCGTTTGCCGATAATAAATTCTTCATATGAGTAGCTTTGGTGAAATGTTACCCATTCTACTTCGAGATTTTGAGGTAGATCCTCTAAATCGTCATTGCCGGCTGACGTTCCAAACTGGTTGTTAGTATCACCTAATTTTAAGGTAGGTTGTCCGCCAGAGGGTTCTCTTTCTTTCAGGTAGGCCAGTAACTCGGAGACTAACCATGTTTTTCCTGTACCTGGCGGACCATAAAGCAATACGTTCTTGGACTTTGCGAGAGCTGTAAGTACTTCTTCTACTTGTGGGTTAGGCATCCGTTATTCTTCCTCTTCCCTGTATACCCAATAACCACCAGAACTCTTCAATCCCCATAAAATATTAGCGAAAGGGAGTTTTGATTCTTCAGATGAAGGGTTTCCAGTTGTATAACCTGCCCACACTGAGTTGTCGTTACCTCGAGCTATATAAATATGCAAGCCGCCAACGTTATCAAGTAGTGAACGCGCATCATCTGTGGTTTCATTTGGCTGTAATATAGGGAATCCGTTAGCTGGCGACCATGCGGAGAGGCGATCATGGCGATGTCTATTTTGTTGAGATATCCGCATTCGACCCGCAGACTTAGCCCAAAACTGAACTTCTTCAGGGGCTTTATCTGGATTTCCTTGATTTGCTACAGAAAGTGAAATGGCTACACTATTTGGCGGGTATGTCTCGTGAAGAAAATTTAGCAAGGCTTGAACCTGGCCTTTGGGAATCTGAATATAAGTGTGACCTCCTCCCGTTTGTGGATTGTCACCGAGGGTACGTTCTATATTGTAAAGGTCACTCGGGTTGAGTCGTAGAGACCATAGTTCATGTATTTTAACATTATTGCGCATTATTATGTCTCCACAACATATAGGTGCTCATGGACTAAGCGATGTTTACCGCCACCATTGTTACTGCGAAACCTGTCTATTGGCGTTTCAAGTCGTTCTACATTACCGTATTCACTTAGTAACTCCAGTAGTTCGTCTGGAGGTATATGGCCATCTTCGCTATAGCTAATAAATACCCAGTTTGAGTCTAGTTGTTTCATTGTTTCGTGAAATGCTCCTCTGACATGACGTTTGTAACAGTAGTTAGAAGATTGAGGGTACCAATCGCGTAGTCCACCTTCTCCAGCTGGAATAGGCTCGTCTTCTTGGGCAATTGTTTCTAGGATATGGTAGTTCCCGCCGTATTGGCGTTTAGTATATGGAGGGTCTAGGTAGCAACCATCTACTTTGAATTTGGATGCGGTTTCTTCGACCTTTCCATGTAGGATGGAGTGTCTAACGGGGTAGCGAATTGGTTCACTAGGTTTTAGCTGCAATGGCTGGAGGCTGGATTTATTCCATGTAGATCGATAATACCCGTATGTTCCAGTAATGTTTGCAATATCGTTAACAGCTAAAATGAGGTCGTGAAGTAGCAGGTCAGAGGCTGCATCTGATAGCCCTGCTTTTCTCCACTTTTTGATCATGGCGCGAATGGCATCAATATGTGCAGCATTTGTTCCAGTAAAATATTTCCGAGGCTTTACTCCATTTGTAGGGGTGCCTTCGTCGCTATACTCACTCCAGAAGAATCCTTTAACGGGTTTAAGTTTGTTAAGCTTTTCAATCGCATCTACATAGGATAATGCAACTTTCGAAAAGTTGTACCTGCGGTTATGTAGAAGTCGAGCCTTCGCGTGGAGAACTGGAAATCGAAGTTCATCTGATGCAACGACTTTCATGCCTCGATGAGCAAAGGCTTCAGACATGGTAGCTGTACCACACATCGGATCAGCAATTTTTGCATTTTTAGGTAGGGTATTGGAGACAACATCTGCAATCCAGTCTGAAATGCGTGCCTTATTACCTAAATATCTATATGCCATGGTGCCCTTAATATTGAATTGTGTAACTATAAAGCATACCACTATTCTTATAAAATTGGATTCGAAGCTAAAGCCTTTGTTGTTTATTTATATATATCTATATAACAGTGTTGAAAACAGGTGCTTTTCAATGTTCTCGGGTGATTAATAAAATGAGGTAAAATATAAAAATAGATAGTATTGATAAGCATTAAAGGCGCTATAGTATGCGTGCTTTAGCTTTTTTATCATTTTTTAGAATATTAATGATTGCATTTAAAATCGTTATTAATTATTATGCTCCCCCTCAATTAGCAGGGTAACTTGCTTAACACTGATGGGCCGTCGCCAAGCGGTAAGGCAACAGGTTTTGATCCTGTCATGCGGAGGTTCGAATCCTCCCGGCCCAGATACTACAAAATAGTAATGATATTTAATTAAGAATATTAAGTCATTGCTTAGGGTTAGTTTTAGATTGATCTCGCTACCAATATGGGTTTTGATGATCTTAGCCCGAATAACAAAACTTCAGCCTTTAGATTAAAGGTCGAGCATTTGCTTATGCATCCAGGTGCGTAAGGAGATGTTGAGCTGAAAATGAGTTTATTTTTCTTAACTCATTGATTTGGTGCAGGAATTTCGAATAAGGTGCTTCGCTGAGTAGATTTAATGTGAATGTATACCTCATATAAAGGTTCGAATCCTCCCGGCCCAGCCATATTTAAATTGCTTCGTAACCCATCTACGAAGTAAAAAACAAGCATGCAAAAATGAGCATGTTTGTAAAAGAGATAGAATTCACCCTATCTAGTACAATCCGGATTTGATAAGGTTGGCCACATACCAACTGCCCATTGTTTCTAACCAGTAGCGAAACACATTGTGAACGAAAACAACTCCGAGTTGATGATCTTTACCGGGAATGCAAACCCGGAACTTGCCCGCCGTATAGCCTCACACCTGCACGTATCTCTAGGTAAATGTACCGTTCAAACTTTTAGCGATGGCGAAATCAGCGTTGAAATTGAAGAAACCGTACGTGGACGTGAAGTGTTTATTGTTCAGTCAACCTGTCAGCCTACCAATGATAATATGATGGAATTGCTGGTTATGATTGATGCATTGCGTCGTTCATCTGCTCAGCGTATTACTGCGGTTGTGCCGTATTTAGGTTACTCCCGTCAAGATCGACGTCCACGTTCTGCGCGTGTACCCATTACCGCTAAAGTGGTTGCGAACATGCTGGAGAGTGTGGGGCTGGATCGAATCTTGACTGTTGATTTACACGCCGATCAAATTCAGGGCTTTTTTAATATTCCCGTTGATAATGTTTACGCATCGCCAATTTTACTCGGTGATGTATGGCGCCAGCGACACGATAATTTACTGGTGGTTTCACCGGATGTGGGTGGCGTAGTGCGCGCCCGAGCGCTGGCTAAACGCCTGGGCGATGCGGATCTGGCAATTATTGATAAACGTCGCCCGAAAGCCAATGTTGCTAAGGTGATGAATATTATCGGTGATGTGGAAGGTAAGAATTGCGTATTGGTTGATGACCTGGTGGATACAGCCGGTACGCTTTGCAGTGCGGCTCAAGCCTTAAAAGAACACGGCGCGCTTAGCGTTTCAGCCTATTGTACTCATCCTGTGCTTTCTGGCCCCGCGATTGATAATATTTCCAGTTCGGTGCTGGATGAGCTGGTCGTAACGGACACGATTCCTTTAACCGAAGCCGCAAAAGCCTGCACTCAGGTTCGCCAGCTATCTATTGCGACGATGCTTGCGGAAACGATTCGTCGAATTGATCAGAATGAGTCTGTAAGTTCGATGTATATGGATTAAAGCTTTGCTCCCCTCTTAGCAAAAGAGGGGCTGGGGGAGATTGGCTTCATCCAGTTCGCATCTTCTCTTCTCATCTATTATCACCTGGCTCGCGCTCATAAACGACTTCCCCTGACGACTTCCCCTGGGCTAGATTTACTTGACCTGGTGACGTGTAAAATAGTGGGTTAATTCAAAACCAGCTAATTCAAATGTCTGGTATCGTTATGTCTTAAAATCATGTATAATTCGCGCTCTTTTTCGTCGGGGCAAATGGTCGCGTTACCCTGACAAGTACTTTGGAGCTACAAAAATGGCTATTAAAATTAACGCTGAAACGCGTACAGACCTGGGGAAGGGTGCGAGCCGCCGCCTGCGTCACCAAGAAAAAATTCCTGCAATCGTTTATGGTTCAGGTGATCCGGTTAGCTTAACGATCGACTTGCGCGAAATGCGCCCAAATGTTGATAACGAAGCATTCTATGCATCTGTTGTTGAAATAATGATCGATGGCAATAAAAAAGCTGAAAAAGTGATCGTGCGTGATATTCAGCATCACCCATTCAAAGTTGACGTGATGCATGTCGACTTTCAGCGTGTTGATGCGAAGAAGAAAATGCACATGCATGTGCAATTACACTTCACGGGTGAAGAGCTATCTCCTGGCGTTAAAGCCGGCGGACAGGTTAACCATGTGGTAAATGAAGTTGAAGTAACCTGTTTGCCTAAAGATATTCCTGAGTTTATCGAAGTGGATATTTCGGCATTGAATACCGGTGATTCTATTCACCTGACAGAACTCAACGTGCCAAAAGGTGTTGAGTTAACGGCTCTGAGTCATGGTGATGAAAACCACGATACTGCCGTTGTTGCTATATACGCACCTAAGGTTGTATCTGAAGAAGTAGAAGATGCGGCACCTGATGCTGCAGAAGACGCTGCGCCTGAAGAGTAGTTACCGACTTAACCCGCATTAATGTCAGCGAAAAGCGTAAATATAGATCTCATTGTCGGCCTCGGCAATCCGGGGTCAAAATATGAGCATACACGACATAATGCGGGCTTCTGGTTTGTAGAAGCAATTGCGCGCCTTAAGGGCGCGCAATTTCGTTCTGACAGTAAATTTTCAGGCGAAGTTTGTAAGGTTAATTTACAGGGCCGAGAAGTCTGGTTACTCAAACCGATGACATTTATGAATCGCAGTGGCTTGGCGATTAAGCAGCTGGCTTCTTTTTATAAAATTCCTGTCGAAAATATACTGGTCGCCCATGATGAGCTGGATTTAGAGCCGGGCACCGTAAAACTAAAAACCGCTGGCGGACACGGCGGTCACAACGGCCTGCGCGATACCATTGCGCAAATGGGCAAAGAATTTCATCGTTTGCGAATTGCAATCGGTCACCCCGGACATCGGGATCAGGTGTCCGACTATGTGCTGCACCGGGCATCGCAGGATGAGCAAATTAGCATCGAGCAGTCAATAGATGCTGCACTGAAAATGCTACCCTTGCTAATTGATGGCAGTTGGGAAAAAGCCGTACATCAATTACACAGCAAATAACAGGTTTTGCCTCCTCCTTAGTGAAGGGGATTGAAGGGGATATTTCTCTTAGATCTTCGAGTTTAAGTAAGGGTAGGCGACAATAAACACCGGAGAAAATAATGGGTTTCAAATGCGGCATCGTCGGCTTACCAAACGTCGGTAAATCAACCTTATTTAATGCGCTTACGCAGGCGGGCATTCAAGCAGAAAACTACCCTTTTTGTACTATTGAGCCGAATGTTGGCATGGTGCCGATGCCTGATTCACGTTTAGATGCACTTGCAGCCATTGTAAAACCTCAAAAAGTGTTAGCAACGACAATGGAATTTGTTGATATTGCGGGTCTGGTCGAGGGTGCCTCTAAAGGTGAGGGGTTAGGTAATAAGTTTTTAGCGAATATTCGTGAAACAGATGCCATTGCACAGGTTGTGCGCTGTTTTGAAGATGATGATATCGTGCATGTGTCGGGTAAAATTAGCCCGTTAGATGATATTGAAGTGATTAACACAGAATTGGCGTTGAGTGATTTAGAATCCGTTGAAAAATCCCTGACCAAACATGCCAAAGTGGCCAAGTCTGGTGATAAAGATGCGAAGGCTAAAGTGGCGGTGTTAGAAAAAGTTAGATCTCATCTAGATGAAGGTCAAATGGTACGCACACTGGGTTTAAGTGATGACGAGGCCTTACTGGTGCGAGACCTGCAATTACTTTCAATTAAGCCCACCATGTACATTGCGAATGTGAGCGAAGATGGTTTTGAAAACAATGCGTTTTTAGATCAGATTACGGAACACGCAAAAAAAGAAGGTGCAGTGGTCGTTGCGGTTTGTGCCTCGATAGAAGAAGAGCTGATTGAGCTGGACGAAGAAGAGAAAAAAGATTTTTTAGATGAGATGGGTCTGGAAGAGCCGGGTCTGAATAGAGTCATCCGTGCGGGTTATAAATTGTTAGGCCTTCAAACCTACTTTACGGCGGGTGTAAAAGAGGTGCGGGCCTGGACAGTGGCGGTAGGTGCAACGGCGCCTCAGGCGGCGGCTGTGATTCACACCGACTTCGAAAAAGGCTTTATTCGAGCTGAAACCATGGCCTACGCGGATTTTATAGAACATGGTGGAGAAGCCGGTGCAAAAGAAGCCGGTAAACTGCGCGTAGAGGGTAAAGATTACATTGTGAAAGACGGCGATATATTGCATTTCCGCTTTAATGTTTAAGTGGGAAAGGCATAGCTTATCGTGACGTAATAGCAGGGCTGGGGCTGTTTTAACCTATCCTTATATTTACTACCAAACGTCTTGACAAAATCATCAAAAACAAGCAAAATTCGCGCCCTCATTGCTAGTCATTAGCAGCGGCAACATAGCTCAGTTGGTTAGAGCACATCACTCATAATGATGGGGTCCCAGGTTCGAATCCCGGTGTTGCCACCATATTTTTTAACAAAAACAGCCGCTTACGTAAGCGGCTGTTTTTGTTTGTCTAGAAAATACTGCTGAGCGGGTTCTACGGCGCTTTGAATCTGCTAAATGGCATAGCGCTCTACCTTCAACGCGTGACGATTTGGTTAACGATAGAAGTGCCATAACCTCAAATTGATATATATTGCACATTAAATCAGCAAATTATGAAGTAAGCTGCTGTTTTGATGAATGCGCTCAAAAATAGTCGCATTTAATATATCTATGTTAAGAGGCTGTGATGGGTATAAATAGCACGTTAAATGAGAAATTAAGTAAAAGCAGAGCGCGAATAAATCAATTAATTGTTCGCAATCCCCGTACCTATATCAGTTTTCTTTGTCTTTTAGCATTTACAGGTTATGCCTTCGTATTACTTTTTCCTATGCTGGTTATTACCAGTATTAGCAGTATCTTCACCATCCTTTTTGAAAATGATGTCATTGATGGGCTGCACTTTTTAATCTGGTTTGCAATATTGCTAATATCCGGGCTCATTAGTTACCGCATGATAGCGACTCGACCGGTTCCCGCCGTTGGCTTTACTATGCCAGAGTCTAAAATTCCGAAGGTGTATGAAGTCGTGCAAAGAATGCAGACACATTTTAAGCGCCCAAAAATTGATAGAATCATTATTAGTGCCGATTATGAGCTGAATATAGTGAAAACACCAAAGTGGATGCTGCCAGTGTGGTCAAGCAATACGCTGGTTATTGGTTTGCCTATGTTGATCTGTTTAACACCACATCAGTTTGAACATATGGTGGCACGACGAATGGGACAATTTTCAAAACAGCACAATATGATTACTAATTGGCTGTACCAGTTAAATAATATCTGGAAACAGTATAGTTATATTTACGGGAAACAAAAGTCACTTGAGAGTAGCTTATTAAAAATGTTTTTCATGACGTTCTCTGCAGTATATGAGCGCTTATCTGTAGCAGCGGCAAGGATGGATGAATTTAATGCCGATGATTATGCAATGCAAATATATTTTCATGAAGATATATGCGAAATGATTACGACAGATGCGTTGTGTCGTTGGTATCTTGAAAAGCGTTTTTGGCCTGCAATCGACAAAGCTTATAATGAAGATACTAAAGACTCGCATCAACCCTATCGTAAACTGACTGCAGTGATTCGTGAAAATTTAAATAAAGTTAACAAGCCTATGTTAAATAATTTATTGATGGATGAAACGATTGAGTACAAAAACAGGTATCCATCATTGCGTCAAAGGCTTGATAAAATTGGCTACACAGAACCATTGATGAAGCGTTACTCGGGTGAGTCCGCTGCTGATTTTTATCTTGGTGCTTCACTTAATGGCGCGTTAAATCTTATGGATAAGTTGTGGTGTAAAAATAATAAAAAAATATCAGATAGTAAAGTATCTAGAAAAAAATGGATTCCCATTTTCAATAATAATTAAATCAATTGATTGGCTTGTTAATAAAAGCCGAATCTGAGTGTTTTTGGTAAAAGAAAAGGCTGGTAAGGGGTGTAAGCCGGCAGGCGTACCAAATAAATGAAACGATGATTGCTTATAATCGGAGCCAAACATCGCTAAGATTGACAGGTAAAGCTAGATAAAACATGATATGTCACTAAACGACATACCTTGTTCCTGCGCTAATTTTTAATCATCATTCTCAATCGTCATTTTTATAGATAATTCGAGAATTTATTTCCTGAACTGGACGCGCATTTAAGTGAATGACATTTTCAAATTCATGAATTTGTTTTTTTGAAAATGTTATCGATTCTTCCATAACAAACCAATTTACGCCTTCACTGCACGGCGGTGTAGTTAAAGAGCCTGCGTAGTTAAAATACTCCTCCGTTTCATCAGGCAGTAAATCAGAAATATTAATATGTTTTCCTGAAATTTCTACCTCGCCTATATGCAAAGGCGCATTTTTTATTATGTTTGCAAAGGTTTTATGCTTTTTTCCTTCTTCTATTAAAACACCAATTACAGCAAGCTCACCTGATGTATTGGTGTGTACCAGATGCATTTCCATAGGGAATGAATGGCCGTTTACAAGGTGTTCGCTTGGCGTATGAAAATGAAACTGTAGTAGACGATATTCAGTATTGTTTATCGTCATGCTACTGCCGGGCTCGTATTCAACTTCAATGGTATGCCCGTTATTAATTATTTTTAGGGGTGTTGAATGATAATTGAAATGAAATTCACCTGTTTCAGATTCGTTAGTATCCTGTATATTTATCGGTGACTGTTGAAATCCGTTACAGTTAGGAAAGTGCTCACCCCATTTTTCGGGAAGTACAACTTCATCTTCACCATGCTGAAAATATCCCCAATTAACGTCTGCTGCTTGAGTAACTGAAATTGATGAAATGGCAACGAATAGAAAAGACGCACTAATTATATTTTTTAAAAGCATAATAACTCCATATTTTGATTATGATTGATTATGTTCGATTTAGTCGGTGCAACGTAGAAGCGCGAGATTATATAACGATAAAAATCGGGTTATAACTAGGGTGTACCCATGACTAATTAGGCGTAAACCATAAGGTTTCTATGGCTAAGAGGGAGTGGTTTTGGTCTGAATCATCAAACTAAATATGAAATATAAACATCTATTTGTTGTATCATAGCGTTTAATGCATACCATATCGTCAATGGCTTATATTATCAGCCAGACTAATTACCTAATAGCACTGTTTTAGAGAGTATTATGAAAAAAACCTTCGAATTAACACACCATAAAATTAAGCCTGAACGGTTGGTTGAAGCAATTAAACACGAGATTAGAAAATATATTAAAAGAGAACGTAATAAAAAGCTGTCGGTTGATGTAGATTATCTGGATTTTGATTGTCGATTTGGTGCTGATCAATCCAACAGTGAAGAGATTCATTTGGCTGAAATTGACAAATCGATAGATTGGGCCGTAAGTGAAAAGTTAGAGTCATTTTATCTGGAAATTGTCGGTAAACCTGGGTTTAGAAGCAATAACGAAGATTAAATTTTAGCTTTGTTTGTAGACAGTAAAATGTATTTCGTTGAATATTAAATAATATGAACTTGAAATAAAAATAAAATGCCTGAACAGTTTAAATCGCTCTTATCATGAATTGCAGGGCTATTGAAGTTAAATGAAGGTGGTATTAGAGTATATGTATACCTGTATATTTGTAAAATATCTGTGGAAAGAGCAAGACAAGAAGAGACGATTTAAAATTCTTGAGAAAAAAATAAGTTTGCCATTTCCTCCGGCTATTGGTTTAGAAGTAGGCGAGGGGAACTGGTTTTCCGGTAATATTGAGCAAATCGTCTGGGATAATATAGATAAAAAATTTACGATAAAAGTTTTGGACTTAACACCAAAAGACGGCGTGTCAGCAGAGTTGCTGCTCGATGTGGCGATAAAACAAGGCTGGGTTAGTCGCAATGAATCGTTGTGACCAATCGGTAATTTAAATGAAATAACTGATCGAGGCTGTATGAAAAAAATTAAGAATGAAAAGGAGCTTTTAAAAAAAGCGATCATTGAAGGCGTTAAGTATGGTGAGGCTCGAGGTGTCGTGGAATTTGAAGCGACTGATTCAGCGAATGAAAAAATAGAGTATATATATCGGTTATTGGTTCACGATAAAGTCATACAGGCAATACCCGAAGATCAGGTGTCGCAAAAGTCTATGAAACATAAAATTGCTATTTGGGCTTCTAAGCTCAAATAGCGTCTTTATGTTATTAGCGCCAATAAATGACATTAAAACTGGAGTTTACCGGCCAGTTTACCAACCCAGAATAACGCCCTCAAGAAACTCGTTCTGACCCTCGTAATCCTGTTTCTTTGCTGCAACAAAAGATTTAACTTTTTTACCGGCAAATCGTCTAAGTATTTTCTCAACGGCCTGTGCACCCTCACCGTTAGTCAGGGTGTCTATGATTTTAGCCTGGTCGACATTGTTTACTCTACTGCTTGCGGTGATAACCTGATTGGGTATCTTTTCGCTGGTATAAATAACTTTAAAATCTTTACGCTGATCTTCTGTTAGTTTTTTATTAAAGTAATCTTGCCTTAGTACAGCAGCAACACATTTGCCTTCCTTAAGCTGCTTGAACACTGCAGGCATCCCCCCTTTTACACTTTTTATAAGCGGCTCTCTAATCGGGCTATTTAATACATTAAGTAGCACGAGTGAAGTTAAGTTTGGAGGGGGAATGGCACAAACTTTTTTGAGCACTAAATCTTTAGGCTCACGAATATTCTCGCTGCTCTTTGGTGCGACAAAGAAAAAGTCGAGTCTACCAGGTAGCTTGACTAGTGGGGAGTGGGATAAATGAAGAATACGCCAGGATGCAAAGTGAGGCCCATCAAAAATAATATCATATACATCCCGTCTTATATCTCTTTGATAGCGAAGCCAGTCACGTGGATGCTTGTAGACGACTTCCTCACCCAATATTTTAGTTAAATGAGCGGCTAATGGTCCATATATTTTTTGGCCTTGCGCAGCAGATTCTCTTGGGGGCGCAGTTAATAATAATTTGGCATTAATTTGTTGGGAAAAGAAAAGACATGCAGCAAGTAAAAATATTGGCTGCTTAAGACTGGCTATCTTCATTCATTGTTCCTTAAGTCATACTGAGTATTGTAATAAGGTTATAGAGAAAAATTTGATAACAGTCAAATAAGATGTGTTAATTCTGGTGGTGCAATATCTTATGGAATAAAGACAGGGTGTTATGCATCACTTATTAATAGATACGTAAATTAATGTCTTTATGTTTTATTAGATAATTATAATATAGTGATGATTGATTTAAGCAATGGGGTTAACCTAAAACTGTTGAAAACCAAGTTTATTTGTTCATTTTTTTGCTTAGAAATTAAAAAGCTGTAATCATTTAGGCTGTGGTTCTCGTATTAGTTTAATGTTGTATCGACTTCATCGTATATTGAAAGAGGTCGGTACAACATAACAGCATTTATTGTAATGCTATGCTGATTACGATTTGTCCATTAAATGATTAATAGGAATTTTAAAGAATGCTTCAGCCCCGCCTTTCATGAAGTAATAGTTTTTAATGTTTTTGGCTTCAAGATGGTATTGAAACCAGCGAACCTGCTTTCCAACCAGATCATAAACATATAGAGTTTTGTTATCATGACTCACTTTATCTAGAAATTTATTTAATTTATTTCTTTTATTTAAGCCAATCGATTCTTCATCACCAGAAAAAATATAAAAACCGTCTCTTTCAACTCTATTTCTAATGTCAAGTATAGTGGTTGATTTATTGGCTGTTGTAATGAATTTTTCTGCATCGATTAAATGTTCTTTGAAATCTGATTTGGAAATAAGTTGAGCTGGGTCTGTTAATGTTTTGTCTAATAGTTCTGCTTCAGCAGGATATTTTTTAGCCCAGTCAAAAATCCCTGTATCATAAGCAAAAACATTTTTAAGCCCAACATAATTTATGCTACGTCGCACAGCCTTGTAAGATTTCATGCAGGTATGTCCATTGCAATAAAAGACTAATTTTTTCGTGGGATTTTCAGCACGAATTTGTAGCATTTTGCTTTGGAATTTTTTAGATGAAAGAGAGAGCGGTACAGATATGGCGTTTTTTATGCGTAGCGTTTGATATTCATAAACAGACCTGGCATCGATAACGACAGAGTTATCCAGGGATTTATATAACTCATCTATCTCAATATAAGGAACATGGGGGTATTTAATTCGGCCGGGAAATTCTTGCCCGGCAATTGCGCTATGTGCTAACACAAAGAGCATTAATGCGGTAATGATTTGTTTCATAATATACCTTCTGAAATTACACAAATATAAAGGCTTTAAAACACTAAATATTTAAGTGTTATAGCCTTAGAGAATAATTCCTTTTAGAGTATGTATAATTTGATTATTGTTATTTTTCTACATAGCATTATTGAATTCTATTTAAATTTCGTCAAGATTAAATTTATTAATTAATATAAATTTCATAAATTTAGGCGTATTTGTTGATGAAAATGGTGAAGACTTTCGGTCATGTAAAGTTATATGGGGATTAATTGTTACATAAATATTACGTAATCTGATTAATAAATAGCAGTGCTTTTATGAAATTATTGTACGAATATTTTTTTCTATACGATTTCGCCATCCAGATATGTGATTCTCGTCACATTTATGGCGCTGTTTGGTTGAATTTTATTCTTATATGTGGATAGCAAAAAAATAATGAATTCTGTAATAAGAAAACGAAATCTCGTTCTAATGTTGTTTTTTAATCAAGGAATATAATTCTTTTTATAAAATATTTATAAGCAATGATGTCGCAATGTGAGCTGTATTTTCCAATGTAAACTTATCTTTGATAACGATTGAAGCGCTGGTGAATGCAATTGTTAATAAGATAATGACAGGCAAGTGTCATTTGTTCATGCTGATTTACTAGATTGTCATTAGCTTCCTTCAAAGCTGAGATAACACAGTTTTCGACTTAATATTTCCTTAATAATACCTTAATAAAATGCAATAGAAGCCAGGCTCTTAACATCTATTGTATAAATATTATACAACCAGGGTGGGTGATAGTGTTAATTGGCCGGTTTTGGTGTCCTCAGAAATTTTCATAGAATCTCCACGGGCTAATAACAACACTTATATAAAATACTGTAACTAGAAAAGGCAAGTAAAATGAAAACAGGAAACACAAAAATCATCATCGCGTTATCTATGATGGCACTATCAACAGGCGTGATGGCCGGTGACCATGGTCACGAAGATCATGGACACCAAGCGGCTAATGGTAAAGCTTGCGTCGGGTTTGGGCCGCAAACTCCGCGAGATATTGATAATGTGAAGGGCACCAATAAGCGAGTATTTACATCTGCACCTGATTATAAAGAAATGAATTTATGTAATATTCATTTTCATAATAATGCAGAACATAAAGCAAAAGCTTTTTCGATTTATGCAGGTGAAGGCGAGCATGGGCACGGAGGTGGATATCAGTGTGCAATGAGTAAAACACTGAGTAAAGCCGAATTAATGCCGCCTAAAGAAAATGTATGTAAGGGAATAAAACCGGGCGATACTATTGAAGTTCATTGGGTGCATTCTTCTTGTGATATAAAGCCGGGAAAAGGTCTTAGCTCTTGTTTGTCGGATAGTTGTGCCAATCCTAACTTACGCGTTGAAACTCAGGTGTTTACCGTGGTTAATGATTCATCAGCGCTTAACTTTAATACGCTTTCTTACGATGGAAATATGGTTAATGGCTATCATCAGGCTAAGGCGCTTCCTACAAACGTGGGTAAACCTGTGGAATTTATGGGATCTACTACGGGGCCAAAATATACTGAGCAGCAATGTTCACCTATGCAAGTTACCTGGAGTGTGCGCCCGCAGTGTGCCAAGGTCGATATTAATAGTTTGGGTAAATGGTGTAAGAGTAATGCATTTGAAGAAGATCATGCTCATGGTGTAAGAAAGCTGGTGACTAATCCGGCTTTATTATCGAAAATTAAATAGGGTTATACCTTAGTGGCAATATACTCTGGCAGTAGGTAATGACTCTAGCTAGCCAGAAGTGGAAGGTCAAAGGCAAAAGCTGTTTTCCGCAAATAAAGTTTTTGCTTTTATTAGCGTGTTTTGCGGTAATAGATTTTGTTTTAGAAGTCTGCTTCAGGCTGTTTTGAGCTACTACACATAAATTTAAACGCAATAATTTTGTTTGGTCAGTTTTTCAACAGGCTGTCATTTTTTAACATTTCGAGTGCTTCTTTTCCCGGTATAGGTTGGGAAAAGAAAAATCCCTGCATGTTTTTGCAGTGCCACCTTTGTAGTTTGTCTGATTGCTCTAGCGTTTCTACGCCTTCAGAAATGATATTTAAATTAAGACCTTTGGCCATTGCTATAATGGCTTTTATAATCGATGAGTCTTCCTCATTATTTGACATATCTCTAATAAATGATTGATCAATTTTTAAAGTATCTATGGGAAGTTGTTTTAAATAGTTTAATGATGAATAACCCGTGCCAAAGTCATCAATGGCAATTTTTATTCCGTAGTTACTTAGTTCTCTTAGCTTCAGAACCCCAATGTCAGTATCATGCATGAGCGTGTTTTCAGTGATTTCAATTTCAAGAAATTCACCGGGAATATTATTGCTTTGTAAGATGTTTAAAATATATTCTACAAAATTAGTTTGCTCAAGTTGAACTGCAGAAACATTCACCGCAAGCCTAATGTTGTTCAGGCCCATATCTCGCCAGTTTTTTAATTCAGCGCAGGCAGTTTTTAAAACCCAGTTTCCAAGTTGAATAACTAAACGTGTTTCTTCGGCTAGTTCTATAAATTCGCCCGGAGTAATCAGTCCACGTTCAGGGTGGTGCCAACGAACCAGGGCTTCCATAGCGAATATTTCATGGGTTTCGGTGTTTATTTGAGGTTGATAATAAATTTCAAATTGCTCATGATCTAATGCTCTATGCAAATCATTTTCTAAAGATAAATGGTTTGAATAGGCACTCATCATTGTGTTGTTATAAAATTCATAGCTATTCTTACCGTTGCCTTTAACAGAATACATGGCTATATCAGCATGTTTAATTAAAGACTCAATTGAATCGCCGTCTTCTGGAAAATGTGAAATACCAATACTAGCGCTAACAAATAATTCATTATCATCAATTTTAAAAGGCTGGGTTAAACACTTAATTATTTTTTGAGCAATTAATTCTGCATCTTGTTTGCTTTCAACAGCTGGCAATAATAAAGTAAATTCATCGCCGCCTAATCGCGCCAGTGTATCTCCTTCTCGTAAACACCGGCGTAGTCTGAGGGCGACAGCTTGTAAAAGACGGTCTCCAACTAAGTGGCCTAAGGTGTCGTTAATCATTTTAAATCGATCGAGATCTAAAAACATAACCGATAAGTGAGTATGGTTGCGCCTTGCATGGCTGAGAGCCTGACTTAATCGATCATTGAGCAATGTTCGATTGGGTAAGCGTGTGAGCATATCATGATACGCCTGAAACCGAATGATTTCTTCGGCTTCAATTCGGTCTGTAATGTCGCGAGCAACTCCGTATGTGCCGATGAAATTATCATCTATACTTTCATCGAGTGAACCGTATACACCCATTGAATTAATTTCAATGGGTAATAACCGGTTATCAAAATGTCGAGTTTGGTTATCATTTTTACATTTAAGTTTTAGTTCTATATTATTACTCGCACGAGAGCCGGTTCTACGTTCATTGAATTTAAATTGAGCCCGTTCGATGTCGTCATCATGTACTAATTCAGAATAGTGTTTGCCAATGACTTCGTTAACACGATAGCCCAGTAAAGTCTCAATGCGTGTGTTAATAAAGGTGAATCGACCATGTTTATCAAGAATGTAAACGATATCGGGTGATTTGTTAACAATATAGCGATGTAGTTTTTCAGATTCTTTAAGCTGCTGCTGCATTTTTAAATTAGCGGATTCTAACTGTCGTTTTTTTATGGCATTTTTGACAGAATTGAGCACATTGTCTATACGAAAAGGCTTGCGGATGTAGTCATAAGCGCCGTGTTTGAGTGCTTTTTCTGCAGCTTTAAAAGAACTCTCAACACTAACAACTATAACAGTGGTGTCAATTTTGTTATCAGATATGAATTGCATCACGTCTTCACCGGTCATCCCATCCATATTTAAATCAAGTAGGACAATTCCGATGTTATCTTTTTGTATTATTTCAATGGCCGCTTCGCCACTGCTGACACAGTCAATGTTATAGTTATTTTGTTTCATTAACTCCATCAAACTATATTGATGGAGTTTTTCATCATCAACGATCAATATTTTTTCAGCTGCATCCGTATAGCACGTAATTTTACTTTGTCTGGTTTCAATATAGTTCTCAAATTTTTCCTGCATATACAAGCCTGATTATTATATTTCTATTTGTTACAGTATTTGTAATGTTCAACTTAGCGTCTCAAAATATCCGTTTATTGGCGCTCAGTTAGGCACTTAGCATCTTTGTACACTAATGCGTTCATTACTTGTGCCCTGCCGATGTAGGACGATTATTCTGGCGAAACTATTTTCGCGATGGGCTTAAAACAGCTGTCTTCTTTATGGCGTCAAATTATGGGCATCAAATGATGCTGTAATATTGGAGAGTGCATTTGCTCTTGTTTCTTCAAGTGATTTGATCGCTATGTAACGCATGATACTAATATTATTGAATTTTTTGGCATTGTCAATTTATTAAATATAAATATTTATATTTTCTATTCATATTTAGAAAAATGATAAAAGTTTACTTTTTAGGCGTTACTGCAAGATATGGCATTAAAAGCATGAAAATTTCAATGAGGAGATAAACTTGCGTTTCCAGGTAACTCATTGAAAAACAAGAGTAAATAAGGCGTGCACCCGGTAATGTGAAAGTCAATTACCAGTAACAGATCAATTGCATAGCTGTTATCTGTCATCTGTCATCAGGTTCACTGTGGCTAAAATTAAGAGGGAAGGTTATTAATGGTACATTGCCATAATGATGGATAACTGCTGTCAGTACTGAGGAGTCAAGATCACCTGATAAGTATGCCGCGACAGTAACATCTGATCTTAGTCGAATTTTTATTGCCGAGATAAGTAAATTATGTCGCTCTTCTGTGTGTTGTTTTTCGCTTGATTTCAATAATTATTTAATATTAAGTTACATTCCCAGTGCTGGTGTTTTTCAAGTTGGTCGTTCTCTAGAATAATTACCTGCTTCGGTGATATTTCATAGATATTTTTGAAATAGTACTTGGCTAACCGGGACCCAGAAGGTGAAAATCTGGTCGAGTGCTTCTTTATTAATTCCCAGTCCGTTACACATTGTATTTTCCCTTTAATCCAATCTTACATAATGCAGTTATCGGAACTTTTTTAAGTTGTTTCTTCAAAGAAAGATAAAAATTTAAATGCATAAGCAGAAGAGAATATTAATTAACTTTAATATTTATTATAAAAACGAAGAATACGAAGCGACTCTACGATGTCCTTAATTTGAATATTATGAGTTTTACTGGGAATAGGTGAGCAAGACGGGTATGAAAAAATTATTTGTGAGGCGGGTTTTCTCTCTATTAGGGGAAAAAGCTTGATTAATCCAACGATCTGGTTGATTTAAATCATGGTGATAATTGTGAAAATTGATTAAATGAAAGAGTAACTGTTACATAAATTGTTTTGGTTATATGAATGGGTTTTCTTGTTTGAAAGAGGAGGGGCGTTACTTTAAAAAAATAGGTTTATCTATGCGTCTTTTCATTAATGCATCCGCATGGATATAAAAGGAAGAGGATTTCTGAATTGTGCTTAATCAGTGGTGTATGACTGCTTATTAAACATAATATTTAAATGATAAAAGAGACGAAGTAAATGTTTGCCTATAACAGAATAGGATTTGTTGTGCTGGTCGCGCTATGGACGCTTGCTTTTTCGCCAATTGCACAAGCATTACCACCCACCGCCAATGCCGGCCCCGCTCAGAGCGTGGTTGAGCTGAGCACCGTGACACTGGATGGCAGTGCCAGTAGCGACAGCGATGGCACGATTAGCACCTATACCTGGAGCGAGACCACCTCGACCGGCGTCACCTTAACCGGCAATGGCACCGCCAACCCCACCTTTACCGCACCGGCCTTTCCCGCCACGGTGAGTTTTAGTTTAGTGGTTACCGACAATGATGGTGATGTGTC